>Ga0193752_1000423_pt1 | contig 41560 bp, 34 predicted proteins | sample H1c1metaG_FD_144924 | JGI IMG/M metagenome (GOLD analysis project Ga0193752, IMG submission 144924) | Soil microbial communities from a riparian zone of the East river system, Colorado, United States - H1c1 | ecosystem: Environmental > Terrestrial > Soil > Riparian zone | place: USA: East River...
CATCGATTCCAACTCCCGGGCCCGGCCAAGTTGGAATCGATGTTCAAGCCATCGGCTGCAACTTCGCCGACATCCTCATCTGCCGCGGCAAATACCAACTCAAACCCGAACTCCCGTTCTCGCCTGGCAGCGAAGTCTCCGGCGTCATCAACGCACTCGGCACAGACGTCACCAACTTGCACGTCGGCCAACTTGTCGCCGCACAACTCGGCTTCGGCGCATACGCTACCCGCGTCGTCGCAGACGCTCGACGTGTTCAACCCGTTCCTGCCGCCATGCCCGCAGCCGACGCCTGCGCTCTCGGCATCGCCTATCAAACCTCCTACCTCGCACTCGTCGATCGCGCACACCTCGGCGCCGGCGAAACCCTTCTCGTTCATGCAGCTGCCGGCGGCGTCGGCCTCGCCGCCCTCCAAATCGGCAAAGCCCTCGGCGCACGCGTCATCGCCGGTGCCTCCGGAGCCGAAAAGCTCGAGCTCTGCAAAGCCAACGGCGCCGACGAAGTCGTCGACACTCGCGAAGAAGGCTGGGTCGACACCGTCCGCAAGCTCACCGGCAACCGCGGCGCAGACGTCATCTACGAATCCGTCGGCGGCACAGTCTTCGAAGGCTCACTCAAATGCATCGCCTGGGCCGGCCGCTTACTCGTGATCGGATTTTCATCCGGCGACATCCCCGCCCTCAAGATGAATCGCGTCCTGCTCAAACACATCTCGGTCATCGGCTTGAATGTCGGCGCCTATCACGAGAACGATCCCCAAGGCCTTCGCGACGCGACCGTTCGCCTGTTCGAGCTCTACGCGGCCGGCAAAATCAAACCCGTGATCCACGCTCGCTACCCACTCCGCGACGCCGCCAAAGCACTGCGCGAGCTCGGCGATCGCAAGACAGTCGGCAAGCTCATCCTCGAACCCTGACCGCCGCTGCGCGTCCGCTCGCCCCAGCGCGCTACGCGTCCGCTCGTACCGGTGCACGCTTGTACACCGCGATCAAATACGCGAGCAGCGGGACGATGATCACCAACCCGACGCCGACCGCCCACAACAACCCGCGCAACGTGTTCGGCGGTGCCGCGAGATCCCGATACGTGTAATCCACACCAGTCGTTCGCAACAGCACCGGAAACTGCGCCGCGAAGAAGCCCACGAGCACGCAACACGCTTGCGCGCCCATCGCAAGCCGCAACACCCACGGCCGCCCCGCATGAAACGCGTACGCGACCACCAAGATCAAGACCGTCGCAAGCACCATCGCCGTGAGCGCGAGCGGCGAAGCGATCAACGCGTGCGCCCAATGCAGATCTTGGACAAACGCAATCGTCACCACGATCGCACCCAACCCAATCGTAACGAAATGAGCAATCCGGGCCGAACGCAAATACGGCAACGGAGCGTCATCGCGCACGTGCTCGGCCGCTAACAGCGCCGCACCTTCGAACGCAAACAACGCGCACACGAACGCGCCCGTGGCCCAGCCAAACAACGTGTTCCACGGCGCAATGTAGAGCTGGAAAAAACTGCCATGCAAATCTCCCGGAATCGTATCCGTCGCCGTCGAACACGCGATCAAACCGAGGCTGAGCGGCGTGAGTAAACTGGCAAAGCGAAACACCGCCGTGTACGACCGATCGAGCACGAGCGTCGGATCGTAATGCCGAAAGGTGAACGCACTTCCACGCGCGACGATGCCGAGCAACGCGAGCAACAGCGGCACATGCAAGTGGATCGACACGAGCGTGTACAACCGCGGAAATCCCACGAACGCGATCACCACGATCAACACCAACCACACGTGATTGGCTTCCCAGACTGGCGCGAGCGCGACATCGACACGCTCACGCGCCTTCCGCCCCATCAAACCCTCCATGATGCCCGCACCAAAGTCCGCACCGGCGAGCACCGTGTAGAGCGCCGCAGCTACGAGCATCACGACCAATAGACTCTCAACCATGCGCCGCCTTCGGTGATGGCGGCGCTGGGTCCGCGAACTCGTCGGCACTCGTGCCACGCTTTTCCGCGTCTTCGGCGAGCCGAATCAAGTGCGTCATGATCCACGCGATCACGACCCCCAACACGAGATACACGACGAGCATGAACATGAGCGGCCAGACGAGCCCGGGCATCGGCGTAACCGCATCTTTCGTTCTGAGCACGCCGTAGATGATCCACGGCTGCCGGCCGACCTCAGTCACCGTCCAACCCGCTTCCACCGCGATGAACCCGAGCGGCGTCGCTGCCGCGACCACCTTCAAAAACCGGCGGTGCTCGAGCCACTTCGGCCGCAACCACAACATGCCCAAGAACGCAGTGCCGAGCCCCGCGAGCGCAGTTCCAGCCGCGATCATGATCTGAAACGCGATGTGACAGATCAGCGTCGGAGGCCAGTTTTCGCGCGGAATGCGGTCGAGCCCAGTCACCTCCGCAAACGGGTCGTGATGCGCGAGCAACGAAAGCAGATACGGGATCTCGATCGCGCCGCGCACGACCTGCTTGTCGTCATCGGGAATACCACCGAGCATGAACGATGCATTGCGCTCGGTATGGTAGTGCGCTTCCATCGCCGCGAGCTTCGCCGGCTGGCGCTTCGTCACGTGCTGCGCGCTGATATCTCCGCTCAATGGTTGCAATAACGCCGCGACCGCACCGATCGCGAGCGCTACCCGCAGCGCAATTCGATGCATCTCAGAGCTCGGATTTTTCAGCAAACGAAACGCGTGAACACCCGCAACTCCAAACGCCGTGCTGACGAACGCAGCGAGCGTCATGTGCAACGCTTGCGAAGGCCACGCTGGGTTGAACATCGCCGCGACTGGATCGACGTCGACTGCCTGCCCATCCACCCAGCGAAAGCCTGCCGGGCTGTTCATCCACGAGTTGGCTGCCACAACGAGCACACCCGACGCAACTCCCGAAAGCCCGACGACGATGCCCGACGCAAAGTGAATGCGTTCAGGCACGCGGCCGAACCCATACAAGAAGATCCCGATCGCGATCGCTTCGACGAAAAACGCCGTGCCTTCCCACGAAAACGGCAAGCCGATGATCGGCCCCGCGTGCTCCATGAACTTCGGCCACAAGAGGCCGAGCTCGAACGACAACACAGTTCCAGATACAGCGCCGACCGCAAAAAACACGGCGACACCTTTCGACCACGCGCGCGCGAGCTGCAGATACACCGGCCGCCGCGTTCGAATAAACTTCCACTGCGCAGCGGCCATGAGCCACGGCATCGTCATGCCAATACAGGCGAAGACGATGTGAAAGCCCAATGAAATGGCCATCTGCAAACGTGCTGCAACGAGATCATCCATGCGGAACTACCGAAGAGCACGTTTGTGCCCTTCGGCCTAACTCGCAAGGATAATCGGGTCAGTCACAGTCACGGGGAAACATCGCCGTTCCCCCGAGCGTGCAGAGATCGCACAACGCTCGTGTCCGCGCGACTTCAGCGCGGATCCGGCACCGTGATCGGCGCCGAGAAGGACAGCGGCAGCGCGTCGTTCAGTTTGATCGAGGACCAACCATCGCCCGGCTCGGGCACGAGCACCGTTGCGCCGATGCTGTCGCCGATCTGCGTGCGATACACAGTGACCTGCTCGATCAAGTCGCCATCGATATCGAGAACGTCCGCGTCCTCAGGTGTACCGAACGGCTCGCCCGGCTCCGTGAAGGGCTGGCTCCAGCGCGGACCATCGGTGTCGACGATCATCGCGCGATACCGCTGAATCGCACTCGGGTCGGTGATGACCAAGGACGCCTTGTTCGTCATCGACGAGCGATCGAACAGGCCCTTGTAGGTATAGTCACTGACCCACTTGGGATCGCAGTAACCCATGATGTCGGTCGTCTTGTCGGGATCGAAAAACGTCTTCTTCCGTGAGTCGTAACCCCACGTGCCCAACTTCGCACCGGCGTACGGGTACTTGGTATCGACGCCTTGGATCTGATTGCCCGGTGCACACGGCGCGTGTTGGCGACCATGGTTGTGCCCGACTTCGTGCGCCATCGTCGATGCCGACGTTTCGTCTGCAAACGCCAGCCCGAGCGCGACCCGCGTCTGCGCTTGTGTCGCGCTTCCGACGTAACCCACGCCCGCAGTGCAACCGCGCATGCAGTACTCGCGAAGCGTTTCGGTCGGCTTGAGCAACCCGTAGTAATAGGTTTCGGCGTTCGGCTTGTCGGTTTGGCGCTGCGTGCGCAGCTGCTCGATGACCGAGTTCCAGTTCACCGGGTACGCGACGCTCAGCGGCTTACCGACCGTGAGCTCGACCTTGCTGACCGGATACATCGCGAGCAGATAGTCTTTGTAGATCTGTAGCGACTTCTCGGTCGTATCCGGCATGCGCGAGTTGGTGCTGAGCGGAATCAGCGTGATGCGCAGTGTGCCCGTGTTCTTCGCCATCAGCGGCGTATCGCCCATTGCCGGAAAGCGCGTGTCCGTGCTCGCGCCACCCGCTGCCGGTGCACCACCACACTCGACGAGCTCGACCGAGTACGTCGTCATGTCGGTGATCTTCTCGGGCGGAATCGAGATCTGAAACGCGCTCGCGGTATCGGCGTCGGTCGACGCTTTAGTCACGCTCTGCTTCGCGAAGTACTGATCCTCGGTCGCCCCGTTCTTGACCGTCACGCGCGCGGACAGATCGCGCGCCGCAAACCCTGCGCCCGGTGTCACCGCGACGCGGAACAGCGTCGGACGACCCTGCACGATGCCGACGCGTTGCGCCGGATCGACCAAAGTCACGCCCTTGCTGAGCGGGATCTTGATCGACTGATACGCCGCGACCTCGCTGATCGCGATGCCTGTCGCGGGGCCCATGCAGCCATCCGCGCCAGACGGCGCACGACACTGGCCGGCCATGCACGCTTCGTTTGCAGCGCAGGCCTTACCGCACGCGCCGCAGTTCTGCGGGCTGATCTGAAGATCGGCGCACAGGTCGTTGCACGCCATCTGGCCCGGCGGGCAAACGCACGCACCTGCCTGACAGAGTTGACCGGGAGTACAGGCCTTACCGCACATGCCGCAGTGTTGCGGTGTCGTGTTCGTGTCGACGCACGCGTCGCCACAGAATGTCGTGAGCTCGGGACACTTACACAACCCGTTCGCACAGATTTGTCCGTTGGCGCATGCGGGCGTGCAGATGGCCGCGAGTGGTAAACACTGACCCTGTTGGCACTTCTCGCCCGCCGCACACGCGCGGCCGCATGAACCGCAGTTCAGATTGTCGTTCACGGTGTCGACGCAACCGGTCGTACAGCTCGTCATCGTACTGGCACACGCGCATTGCCCGTTGCCACACGTTCCGGTGACGCAGTCACGGAGGCACTGTCCGCAGTGGTGAGCGTCGAAGCGCGTATCGACACAGACGCTCCCGCACGCGACTTGGCCCACCGGACACGAGATCGCCGGACCGCCTGCAGTGCCTAAGGCTCCAGGAGGCAGCACCGTGCGATCGGAGATGTCGCCGCCGCTCGAGCAAGCTCCAGCGAGTAGGCTCCAACCCAGACAGATCGCGAGGAGCCCTCCCCGAAGCGACCGTTCCACACCGTTCGAGAACATCATTTCCAGCTTGAAACAGAGTGCTCCGGCCTGCACGCGGAGGGTCAAAATTGTCAGGGGTCTGGCGAACTTATCTCGCGTGCGTGCAGGTGGCACACGCGATTCGGTGAGTTATTCCGCGGGGGTAACGAGACGCGCCAAAGATCGAGGTTTTTTATTCGATCGGTTGGAATATCGAGAACGTTCCCGTGCGTATGCAAAGGCTGAGGTAACGACCGAGCTCTGCATCTTCGCGCGCGATGCGAGTGATCGCATCCTTGATGCGGCGCTGCACATTGACACGTGCGCGTTCGGCCGCGGAAGACGTCTTGCGATCTTTGCCTCCGAGTCCGAGCGCCGCTGACAGGTGATGCGCCAGTTCGTCGATTTCGCTGCGCGCGCGATCGGCGGCGTCCGCATCGGCGAGCATCTCCGCAGTTCGTTCGCGGTCGCGAAGTGCTTCGATTCGCTCGCGATACGCGCGAACAGCGCGCGCGTCGACGGCAGGGCCGGCGTCACCGAGATCTCCAGGGTCTGTGTCAGTTCCGAGTGAGAGCGCATGAACTTCGCGGCCCGGATTGTCGACCAGTTGCGCGAGCATTGCGAGCCCACGCGTGTGTTTGAGCCTGAATGATCGCGCGCCGTGCGTGATGAGCCAGACGTCTCCCTCACGCACCAGTGAACAGCCCGTGGCGCGAAATGCGGCCAAGGCGCCGGTGGGCTTGGCTGGCGCGTTTTCAGCCGCTTTGGCAGTCCTGCCGCCCTCAGCTGCATCTGACAATTGGGACTGCAACCCATTCACCCATCCCTCGAGTGCGGACATCTCGAGCGCGCGCGCGATGTTTGCCGCCTCATCGAGCATTCCGCGGGCGGCCGAGCGATCGGCCTCCGTTCCGCGCTGCAAACGGGCGCGGGCATGGTCGTGCAGCGTGCGCGCGAGAGCAGGACGCGCGCCGAGTTGCCTGCAGCGGTCGGCGGCGACCCCGAATGCGGTGAACGCTTCGTCGTAGCGTTCGGTCACGCCGAGCAAGGCGGCTCTAAGCCCCGCGACCGGACCGAACGCCCCGAATCCAAACACGCCCCAAGACACCATTTGGTCGTCGACCGGGCGTAAGTGAGCTTCGAAGACCGCTGCGTACTTGGGCAAACGGCTGAGCACGCACACGTCGCTCCCGAGGTGGAGCGAAAAGAGGTCATTCTTCAAGTTTGCCGCGTCGAGCTCGAGGCCCGTGAACAGCTGCTCCGCTTCAGCGTGCCGGCCCTCACGCGACCGACACACCGCGAGGAGGAGCTTGGTTACGGATTGGCCGACGGCCGGTGGCATTGCCGCTGCGAGCGACAACGGCAAGAGCTCGGACAAGCGCTCGTGGCGATGGCGCAGGAGCGCGACCGCGAACGCGTGCATCGCAAAGGGGGCGCGCCGGGTCTCGTCTTCGTCACGTTCCATGAGCGCGCGAGCTTCGCTGCGCTTTTGCTCGGCTGCTTCGAAGTCTCCGTGAATGTCGTAGAACAGCGCGCGCATCAAGACGACATTCCAGCGCAAGCTCGGCTGGCGAAGCCGAACCGCGATGGCTTCGCAGCCTTCCAGCGCAGTCTCCGCTGCGGTCCACGAGCCGCGCTGCAGATGATCGAAGAACAATCGCAAGCGCGCGCGAAACACGAGTGGCCAGTCGCGCGCGGCTTCGGCGAGCACGAGCGTCTGGTGGTCGACGTTCAAGCGCTCCTCGATCGGTGCGAAGTCGACGAGTGCCGACCCGGCACCGTGCAGCACGATGCGAAGCGTCGCTTCGTCGTCGAGGCCGCGCGCCATTGCGATGGCTTCGCGTGCGAGCTCGACCGGTTGATGGGGCTCGACCGCCGGCTGAAGCGCACCCGCGAGGCGCGCGAGCACGCGCGCACGCAACGCGGTCGGAGCTTCTGGCAGCCTCCTGCGACTCTCCTCCAGCAGTGAGACGAGGACTGGATCGACGCGGCCAGCCCAAATCTCGGCGCCGAGTGCGAGACCCGCGCGGGCGATGAGCTCGGGCTCCGCGAGCTGGCGCGCGAGCTCGGCTGCGCGCAGGCAGGTCGTGCGTCCATCGCGATGCGCGCGGATTTGTGCTTCTCCGAGTACCAGCAGAACTTCGCAGTGGAGGCGCGGCGCGATCGCCTCGGCGGCGAGAACCGAGAGGGCTTGTTCCAGGATTGCGGCGCCGTCTTCGAACGCGTACGTGCGAAGCGCGCGTTCGGCCGCGCGCAGTGAGCCCTCGAGAGCGCGTTCGGGGCCGACGAGCGGCAACGCAGCCAGAAGGTGGTTGGCGATCTCGCCCCAACCGGTCTCCGCCGCGTGAGACCGATCGAGAAGCTCGGCCGCCCGAGCGTGCAGCTGACAGCGGCGGTCGCCCGAGATCTCCCGGTAGATCGCCTCGCGCAGCAGTGCGTGCGAAAACGAGACGAGCCCCGGTTCGGGCTCCACCGCGATGCCCGCGGCGAGCGCCGCGGAGAGGTGCGGTTGAAGCTCCGCGACGTTGCGGTCCAGAAGTGCCGCGAGTGTGGTGCGCGTCGTTTCGCGCCCGAGCACTGCGGTGGCTTCCAGGACTTCGCGCACGGGTTGCGGAAGTGACGCTACGCGCGCTTGCAGCGCAGCTCGGATCGTCTCGGGGACGACCCAGCTCGCGTCCTCGGAGCTGGAGCGAGCACGCGCCACTTCTGCAACGAAGAGGGGCAAGCCTTCCGTCGCGCGCACGACGGACGCGAGGAGAGCCTCGTCGACGCCGCCGGATCGCGAGTGAAGCAGCGCGCGAACTTCGTCGGCGGTGAACCGAGCGATCTCGATGGTGTTGGCCTCCCGCCCGATCCGAGCGAGGGCCTCTCGCGCATCGGCAGACACGGAGGGTTCACGAGACCGAACGGTGCAGACCAGACACACGCGCAACTCCCGAAGCTCGCGCGCGACGAACAGCAGGAGCGCGAGCGACGATGGATCGGCGGCGTGAAGGTCGTCCAGGATCACCACGAGCGGAACGGAGCTCGCGGCTTCACGGAGCGTGCAGGTGACGGCATCGAAGAGTTGAAACCGTTGCTCGGCGGGATTCGGCTGAGCGCCGTCTCCGTGACTGGACTGCGTCGAAGCGCCGAGCTCGGGTAGGAGCCGCGCCAGGGTATCGCGCGTGTGGGCAGCCAGCGTGAGTCCAGCTTGTTCGCGAAGCAGCGCGCGGAGCAGTTGCATCCACGGCCAGTACGCGGGAGCGCCGCCGACTTCCCAGCAGCGACCCCAGCGAACACTCAAGCCGCGGCCGGACGCGCGGAGTGCAAGCTCATCGCAGAGCCGCGTCTTGCCGATGCCGGCTTCGCCGGAAACGAGGAAAAGTTGGCCCCGTCCGCCGATCGTCAGCTCGAGTCCGTGTTCGAGCTCGACGAGCTCGCGTCCACGTCCAACGAAACTGCGGCCGGTCCCTTGCATGCCAGCGCGCAGTGTAGCGGCCAGGCACGCTCACGCGAGCGAAACCGCTTTGTTAGCCGTTGTTTGCGAGCATGCGTCCAATACTCAGACGGATGACATCACTTGTGCGTCGCGTTGCTGCCCCGGCGCGCGGGCTCACGCGGCGGAGCATCGCCGCTCACCGGTGCAGCCGAAGGAAGTGCGGGCGAGCCGGCTCCGCCTGCAGCTGCTGGCTGCAAGCCTTCCGGACCTTCGGGCTGTTCGAGCAGCAACGCACGCACGCGCGCGAGATCTGCCTTGGTCTTCTCGGCCCAAGGCGTCTTCATCCCGGTTCGCTCGATGAACATCAACGTCAGCTCCCAATAGCGAATCGCATGCCGGATCAGCGGCTTGATCAGCTTCGCGAGCTCGTCGTGATAGACCTTTTCGCCGTCGCCCTTGAGGTTCTTGGGAACCGGCGCACTCATGATCGACTGCCAGAGCTCGTCGTACATGTGCCCGATTCGATAGCCCGACGCTGCAGCCCAGTGCAGGTTGTCCAAGTTCTGAAACGAGATCGTGTTGAAGTATTCGCGCTGCGCTTGCAGCACCAACTCCGCGCGCTTCACGAGCACTTGCTTTTGCGGCTCGAGCCCCTCCGGAAACGCCATTGTTTCCTCGCGCAGGCGAAACGTTTCCGCGAGCACGTAGTTGTTCGCCGCCGCGAAGAACTCGTCTCGAATCGGCTGGTCCTTGGGCCGGGTTCGGAAATAGCTCAAGGCGCTTTGGGCGTACTGCTCGGCCTCGTCCAACTTCTTTTGCCCGAGCAATCCTTGCGCGCGCCGAGCCATGCCTTCGAGCCGTTCGTCCGCGTTCAGATCCTCCCGGGCCAGTAGCTCGTCGGCGAGTGCCACCGTCTCGGTGAACCGCTCGAGCTGCACCAGGACTTCGGCGAGCAAAAAGCTCGCGTCTTTCACGTCTTCCGAGTCGGGCCGCTCTTTGCGAACGCGCGTGTAGTGATCGGCTGCACCCGCAAAGTCGCCGAGCGCTTGCTGGCACAAGCCGGCGTTGTAGAGCGACGCCGACACGTACTCGCTCGACGGAAACTCGGCGACCAACTTGTCGTACAAGCCGACTGCGGCCTCACACTTCTTCGCGTTCAACGAATCGGTGGCGCGCTTGAACAGGTCGCCCGCGTCGTAGCTCTCGAAGTCGTAGCCGCCGCCTTCTTTCGCGCGGGCGTTGATGCGGAGCTCCTCGAACTCCACCGTCTGGCGCGCGGTCGTGCCCTTCTGCGGCGTCGTCCCTCCGCAACCCACACCGATCGCGGTCGCAATCGCCAACCCCGCGACCCAACTCGCAATTCGCACTCGGTTCGAACGCCCCAGCAGGCTTGGTCTGTCCATCACGAAGCTCAGACGCCTAGTCGAGCCCGCAGTTCCGCGCCACCGATTATTTGCTGGAACCACGTACACATTCTTACTCTCTCCTACATGTCGCCCTCAACGAGGAGAGAATGCATGCCGAGAAATCGCAGACGGTGCGAGCGCCACGCCGTCGGCTTCTACGTGGACCAGTTCGTCAACGAGGAACCGTTCCGCTGTTTCACCACCGACCTCAGCGCCGTCGGCCTGTACATGGAGCGGCCGGTTCAACCGATCAATCGCAGCTCGAAGTTCGTGCAGCTGGAGATCACGCTGCCTCGGTCATCCGACTCGATTTGGGCGCTCGGAGAAGTGATTTACGACCGACTCGACTCGCTCTTCCACGGCACTGCGGTCTGCTTCACCGCGATGGCCCACAAGCAGCGCCGCCTGCTTTGCGAGTGGCTGCACGAGACTGAGCGGACGGAGCGCTTCGTGACGCCGAAAAAGACCGTCGCGATCAATCGCCCCGAGCTGCGGATGCGGATCGCGAACTGAGCCACGGGCTGCCCCAATCCGTGGACTCGGCAGAGCAGGGTGTTGCTCCAGTAACGGAAGCACCCTGCTAGTATCGCCGGCCCGTGGTGTTCAATGGAGTGAAGTCGTTCGCGTGGCTCGTGCCCTGCTTCGCGCTGGCCTGCCACGGCGGACCTCCAAGCACTACGCCGAAGCCACCACCGCCGGAGCGCGAACACACGGTCCAGGCGGGGACGCGGGTCGTGACGTTGCCGCGTTCGACTCCCGGCGTCGTCCGGTTGTCCTTGTACGTCGACGCCGGCTCGCGCGACGCGTCACCGCCTCAAGCTGCGACGGTCGCGGCGTGGTTGGCCGCGGAACACGCCGGCAGTGCCGTAGAGCCGCTGGTCTATCCGGATGTGACCGAGCTCTCGCGAAACTGCGAGCCCGCGGCACTCGAGCGGTGCGTGATCGAGCTCGCACGGTCGCTGTCGTTTCGAGCCCCGACCGCAGCGCAGATCGTTGCGGCGCAAGCTCGCCTCGAAGATACGCGCCGTCGCGCGCTTGCGGCCGATCCCGATCGGCCGGTGGACCAACTCGCTGCGACTTCGCTGCTCGGTGCTGCCGCGTGGGGATTCTTTCCGCTCGGTCGCGCGGAAGACGACCCGGAGCTCACGGCCGCAAGTGTCGACTCGCTGCTGCGCGACCACTACGGCCCGAATCGCGCGCTGCTCGTAGCGGCGGGCGAGGTGGACGCGGACCTGCTCGGCGAGCTCGTGAGTCGCGAGTTTTCGAAGCTCGTGGCAGCGCGGGCGGTGCGGCCGCAGCGCACGCTCGATTTACCGGATGAACCGAAGTTACAGGTCTCTCTCGACAACCGCGGCAGCACGAGCTTCGCGTTGATCGGTCGGGATGAATCGGAGCTTCGCGCCCAAGTTCGCGCCCTGTCCGAGCGGCTGCTCGATGCGCGTGTCGAGGGGCGAGTATTTGCCGTTCGCGGTGCGGCGCTGGCGCTCGTGCGCATTTCGGGCGATGCGCTGCAGCTTTTACCGCGTGCGACGCGCGAGCTCGTCCGGTTGCGTTTGGAGCCGCCGCCGCCCGCTGCACCCACCGCGGGCGACGACGATCTCGCGAGCATTTCGCGCAGCGTGGGCCTCGGCTTTGGGACGATTTCCGAGTCTGGCGATGTGCACCCACCCTCCGCGATGCACTTTGGTGCTGGAGCGCTGCTGATCGGCGGCGTAGGCGCAGGGCCGAAAGTGCGTGAGACGCAAGAGCAACTCGACGCGAAGTTGCTCGAGCAGGCGGAGTCGCTCTTTCAGCGTGCGCTCTCGATCGACGATCCACGCACGAGTGGCTCCCGCGACACCTACGCGACTTCGCTATCCACGGAGAACGGAGCGCGGATCGACGTGCAGCTCGCACGTGGCCCGTACGTGGCGATCGCGGTGCGCGTCGCGCTCGGGGCGGAGCAAGATCCGGTGGGGCTCCACGGTCGAAGCGCGTTGCTCGCGACGCTGACGACGACTGCCTGCGCCGGCATGGGCCCGGAGCTGCTCCGCGATGAGCTCGCGCAGCTCGGAGCGACACTCGAGCCTCGCGTCGCCGCGGAGTCGTACGGGTTATTGATGCGCGCGCCGGTCGATCAATGGCAGGCGGCGCTCGACCTTGCCCTTCGGTGTGCGCGCACGCCTTCGCGAGATCCCGCGCACTTCGCGTCGGCTGCGCTGCGATTGCAGGGGCGGTACTCTAGCGATACGGAACTCGGGCTGCGCGCGCGAATCGCGAACCAGGCGACTCCGCGTGCGCCCGGGATGTTGGCGGCGTGGGGTGATCCGGGGCGGGTCGGCAATCTCACGGCGCGCGATCTGAGCGAAGCGTTTCGAACGACCGAGGTCGGCGTACGCTGGAGCGTCGCGGTCGTGGGCGCGGTGCCGATCGAAGAAGTTTCGGCGCGGGTCGCGCGGCGAGTCGCCGATCTGCCGCCCGGCGCATTGGCCAAAACCGCCGATCCGGGCCAGTTGGCAGCAGCGACGTACGTGGCGCCTCCGAGCGAGTCGCTCGAGACGCGGCTCATGCTCGCGACTTGGGATACCCGCGGTATGTATCCGCATCGCCTGGGAGCGGCCGTTTTCGCGAGTGCGATGCACGCTCTGCTGGCGCTGACGCCTGGCGTCGAGGTCGCCTGGCAAGATGCGGACGTCTATCCAACGGGTGCGTATGCGGCGCTTCAGCTGCGTGTGGGGCCTGAAGCGTTACCGCGGTTGGCGGCCCTCCTCACTGAGAGCGCGGCGCGGTTGAGCGATGCCGAGCTCGACGAAGCGATCCAGCGCGGCGTGGCGCTCGCGCAAAAAGCCCAGAGCGCGGCAGATGTCGAGGCGAGCGTGCGCGCGGAGCAGCTCGCTCGAGCGCGGCTCGGGGCCAAGCCGAGCGCGATCACCCGCGAGCAAGCAAAGGCGCTCGCCCTGGCGTTGCGAAAGTCACCCCCACGGCTGCTCGTGATGCGCTAGCGCGCCGCCCGTGGGGATCTGATTTCGGCTCGAAACGAGCGGAGGGCGGTCCTCAAAGCCCCGCGGTCAAACACTAGACGCGTGTCCCGGGCTGGAGGCCCACTCCAGCTAGCTCGGGCCGCGGATGGCGGCAGCTACTTTGGCGCGGTTGATGTAGCCCGGTACACTAAGGAATATGGCGACGCCCGCCGACAGACCCGAACGCTTCGAAGTCGCTGGGGTCAAAGTCGACGCAATCACCCTCCGCGAAACCGTCGACCTCATCGATCGCTGGATCCAGGAGGGGCGCCGCGAATACATCGTTCTCACCGGCGCCCACGGCGTCGTCGAAATGCAGAACGACCACGAGCTCCGGGCCATCAACAACCGCGCCGCGCTCACGACGCCGGACGGCATGCCCCTCGTCTGGCTCGGGCGGCGCCGCGGCCACGCCAACATCGAGAAGGTCTACGCGCCCGACATCATGAACCTCGAGTTCTCGCTGAGCGTTCGGCGGGCCCACAAACACTTCCTGTACGGTGGAAAAGCCGGCGTCGCCGAGACACTCGCGCACCGCATTTCACAACGCTTTCCCGGCGTCGCGATCACCGGCACGTACACGCCACCGTTTCGCCCGCTCTCCGAGCTCGAAGAAGAAGAAATCGCGCGGACGATCAACGCCTCACACGCGGACATCGTGTGGTGCGGCCTCGGCTGCCCGAAACAAGAACGCTGGATGGCTCGCTTTCGGCCGAAGCTCACAGCGGCAGTCCTGATCGGCGTCGGCGCAGGTTTCGACTTTCTCGCGGGAGGAAGGCCCCTCGCACCCGACTGGATTAAACGCTCGGGCTTCGAATGGGCGTACCGCGCGCTCAGCGAACCAAAACGCTTGCTGCCGCGCTACGCGCGCGTCGTCCCGAGCTTCGTGTACTACGCCGGACGCGACGAGTTACGCCGCGCCGTCGATGCACTGATGCGTTGATGCGCTAGGCAGGAACACCCGCGGTGGCCCGCGCCGCTTGCCGGTGCACCAACCACGCGAGCGCGATCGCCTGGAGTGCGAAGCCCTGCAAGATCGCGAGGCTCGAGCCCAAGAGCGGCTTCCACGCGCACAGCGCCAAGCCGATCGTCAGACAGCTGACCGACGACACGATCGTCGCGAGAAGCGGCAGCTGCGTCTGCTCCCGGGCAACGCTGAACGCGCGCAAACTGCCGAAAAAGGCATTGCACGCGGGCACGAGGCCGAGCGCCAACCAGATCGCCGAGTCGGCGGTATATGCGCCGCGGTACAACCACTGCGCCAGCCACGGCCCGAGGAGCACGAGCAACGGTGCATACACTGCCGAAAGCCCGGTCACGATCGCAGTGAAGCGCCACGGCGTCGTGTTCTTCGACTCGAGCAACAGCTTCGTGAACGTCGGGACGAGCAACGTCGCGAGCGCACCGTTCACCTGCAGCATCGGCTGCACCAAGTTCAACAGCGCGCGCAGGTGTCCACTCGTGCCGAGTTTTGCTTCACCCACGACCACGAACGGAAGAACCACGTACCAGACATTCATCGGAACCCAACCGAGCAGCGCCGACGCGAGCCCGTAGCGCGCAAACGCAAAGTGGGCATGGGTCACGGCCCGCAACGTGAGCGCCCCCGCTTGTAGCTCGGCGGCCTCGTCGCGCGTGATCGCGACGCGCCACAACCAACCGCCGCACGCGAGCAGGCTGCTTCCACCGAGCGCTGCGTACGCAGTCTCGAGCCCGAGCCGACCCGTCGTCGCCAGCAGCGAGATCGCTCCACCCAGCACGACCATGTACAGCAGCGCGCCGATCGCAGCTTCCCGCGGCGTCCACAGCGAGTAACACAATCGGCGCAGGAGCTGAGCCAGGTTCATGAACGGCGAAGCGAGTGCCATCGCGATCATCGCGTGCCGCAACTCGTCCTCGTCGCCACGCAGAAAACCGAACGCGAACACACACAGCGCGGCGATCACGATCCCTGAAAACATCACGTGCCCGACGAGCACCGCGCGCAAGTACGAGCCGATTTGCGCGCGATACCGATGCGAGGACAGCACCAACATCGGCTCCGCGAAGATCGCGTTGTGTAGGACGAATACGGCCATGTAGACCGCAAACGAAACCGCGTACGCGCCATACGAGTGCGCGTCCATCCCGCGTGCGAGCAGCAAGCTCGCGATCATTCCGGCGAGCGAGAAGAGCGCGTAGTCGAGCACGGCCCAGCTCGCGCTGCCGGCCAGGCTCTGAAGGCGACGGGTCACGCGAAGCTGATCGTACGCGATTGTACTCACGAACTGCGACGTCCAACCCGCCTCGCGCTACTCTGACCCGGGCCGGTTTCATCGACGTCCGGTTCACGTCCGTGACAGGCGCGCACAACCCACCACCTCGCAAAGGCAGTGCCTCGCCCGAACAGTCCGAGCGACTGCTGGCGAACCTGCAACTGGCGTTCGACGCACTGATCGCCCTCGTCTCGATCTTTCTCGCGTCATGGCTGCACGCGCGGCTTCGCCCGCTCTGGCCGGGGCTGCGCACGCCCCCGAACTTCGAGGCGCACGCGACCCTGGTGTACCTCGTGTTGCCGCTCTGGCTCCTGTTGAGCGTCATGTTTCGCGTGCACCTGGCCGTCGCACAACGCGTCGGCCAAGCTGAGCTCCTCGTGCGGCTCGTGAAGCTGCACGTCGCAGGTTTCGCAGCGCTGTCGATCGCGCAGTTCGTCACCCAATCGATCATCAACCGCAGTCTCGTCGGGCTGTTTCTCGTCTGCACGTTCGTGCTGATGTACTTGCAACGGACGCTGTTCATCGCATGGGCGCGCTACCTCTACGCGCGCGGTGTCGGCCGGCTGCGCGTGCTTCTCATCGGTCGACCGTCACGCCGCATGACTGACTTCGTGCGCACGGCGGTCGCGAGTCGCGAAGCGCCTCAGCTGCTCGGCTACCTCGAAGCGCCGTTGGAAGAAGCGAATCTCTCTCAGCCGCCCGCCGACGCACCCGAGCTACCGCGGCTCGGGGCGATGTCGGAGCTCGCGCAGGTCCTGCACAACCAAGCGGTCGATCACGTGATGTTCTTTCCGCCGGCAAACCGGCCCGACCGCTTGCGCGACCAACTCGCGGCCTGCGAAGAAGTCGGCGTCACGGCCAGCTTTTCGGTCGACCTCGTGCAGCTGTCAGCGGCAGTCCCGCGCGTCACGGCTCACTACGATCATGCGTTCGTGAGCTTCGAGACCTCGCCGAAGCGCGCCGATGCGCTCGCGATCAAGTACGGGCTCGACCCACTTCTCGCAGGCGTACTGCTGGTCCTGACGGCGCCGCTGCTCCTCGCCATCTCGCTCGCGATTTGGGCCACGACGGGCCGCCCGATCGTCTTCGTACAAGACCGTACCGGTTGGAACGGCCGCCCGTTTCGCATGTACAAGTTTCGAACGATGCGGCCCGGCGCCGAGACCGAGCGCGACCGACTCGCCGACATCAACGAGATGAGCGGCCCGGTGTTCAAGAGCAAAGACGACCCGCGCGTGACACCGCTCGGTCGGCTACTGCGCCAGACCAGCCTGGACGAATTGCCACAGTTACTGAACGTACTCACCGGGAGCATGAGCCTCGTCGGCCCGCGCCCGCTGCCCGTCTCCGAGCAAGCGATGATTTCGGGGTGGCAGCGCCGGCGCCTCACGATGAAGCCCGGGATCACGTGCCTGTGGCAGGTCTCGGGCCGAAACAATGTCGATTTCGCCGACTGGATGCTGCTCGACCTGAAGTATGTAAACGAGTGGAGCTTGTGGTTGGATTTATTGATCTTGCTGAAGACCGTGCCAGTCGTGGTATTCGGTCGCGGCGCGAGTTGAGCTCGGGCCACTCTGCGCAGGCCAAGCCTGCAGGACCGCACCTTGACAGCGGGTCCGCCTGCTCCTACACCGCGAACGCACCCAGGTAGACAGCGCTGTATCATGAGTTTCTACCTCGAGGACGCCCCAGTATTGCGGGCGAGCACGAGACTTTAGCCGTCTCGAATGGAGGCACCGTGAAGATCCTGGTTCCCGTCAAGCGAGTCGCCGACCCGGACAATGCCAACAAGGTGAAAGTCTCGGCCGATGCAACCGCAGTTTCGACCGAAGGTCTCGAGTGGAAACCAAATCCATTCGACGAGTACGCCGTAGAGGCGGCGCTCCGGTTGAACGAGAACGCGCCGAAGAACGAGAAACTCGGTGAGACGATCGTCGTCTCGATCGGGCCGACCGAAGTGCAACAGACGTTGCGCCAGGCGCTCGCGATGGGCGCGGACCGCGGCATTCTGATCGACTCGAACGACGGCCTGCTCGACACCGCCGTGACTGCGCGCGCGTTCAAGGCGATCGTCGATGCCGAAAAGCCCGACCTCGTGTTGATGGGCAAGCAGACGGTCGATGGCGACAGCAACGCGGTGGGTCAGACGCTCGCCGAGCTGCTCGGTTGGCCGATGGCGACGTTCGCGATGGGCATCTCGACGACGGACGGCGGCAAGACGCTGACGGTCGGTCGCGAGGTGGACACGGGCGTGTTGACCCTGAAGGTCACGCTGCCGGCAGTGGTCACGGTCGACTTGCGGATCGTCGCGCCGGGCGCGGTGAAGAACGGCGTGACGCCGGCCGATCACAAGTACAACGAAGGCGCGCGTTATGCCTCGCTCAAGGGCATCATGCAGGCCAAGAAGAAGCCGATCGATTTGAAAAAGCTCGCCGATCTCGGCAGCGACACGAACCTGACCACGAAGTACTCGAAGTTCGAGTTGCCGCCCGCGCGCTCGGGCAGCGTCACGTTCGTCGAGTCGGTCGACGAGCTTCTCCAGAAGCTTCGTAGCGAGAAGAAGGCCATCTGAGCGGCTGCTGCCGAGATTAGGGAGATGAACCATGACTGACGTATTGGTAGTTGCAGAGCTCATCGACGGCGGCCTTCGCAGGAACACCCTGACGGCCATCAACTTTGCGAAGCAGGTTGCTTCGGGCACGTCCGGTGCGTTCGACATCTTGTCGATCGGCGAAGGCTCGAAGAAAGCAGCGGCCGACCTCGCGAAGTTCGGCGCGCGCAAAGTCTTCACGACCGAGGTCGGCGGTGGCTACCTCGCCGAGAAGTACGCCCCGACGGTCGCCGAGCTCGCGAAGAAGGGCGGCTACGGCGTAGTCACCACGGTCGCGAGCACGTACGGCAAGGACCTCCTCCCGCGCGTGGCTGCGAAGCTAGGCGCGGCGAACCTGAGCGACATCAGCGCGGTCTCTGTCGAGGGCGGTACGCTCACGTACAAGCGTCCGATGTTCGCCGGTAACTTGTTCGGTTACGTGCAGGCGACGACGCCGATCGCGGTCGTCACCGTGCGCCAGTCGGAGTTCGAGAACGCAGCTCCCGGCGGCGGCGACAGCCCGATCGAAGACGTCGCTGCGGCGAGTGATCCCGCCGCCTCGCGCGTCGAGTTCGTGGGCCTCGAGAGTCAGACGAGCACGCGTCCTGAGCTCGGCGATGCTGCCACCGTAGTGTCGGGTGGCCGAGCGCTCAAGAGCTCGGAGAACTTCAAGACCGTGCTCGAACCGCTCGTCGATGCGTGGGGCGCTGCCATGGGCGCTTCGCGTGCCGCGGTCGACGCAGGCTACGTGGCGGGTGACTTGCAGGTCGGTCAGACCGGTAAGGTCGTCGCGCCGAAGCTCTACGTCGCGGTCGGCATCAGCGGCGCGATTCAGCACCTCGCGGGCATGAAGGGCTCGAAGGTCATCGTCGCGGTGAACAAGGACAAGGAAGCGCCGATCGCACAGGTCGCCGACTACTTCCTCGTCGGAGACCTGTTCAAGGTCGTGCCTGAGCTCACCGAGAAGGTGAAGGCTTTCCGCTCGCAGGGATGACAAGCCTGCGCCAACGTCACTGACGCCTCTCACTCCTAAGGTGAGGGGCGTCGTGCAATTTCGGGCCCGCACCAGGAGTCAGTCGATGGATCGCGTCATCATCTTTGGGGCGACTTCGGCGATCGCGAAGGAAGTCGCGGCTGTGTACGCAGCGCGCGGCGACGCTTTGCACCTAGTCGGACGAAATCCGGACAAGCTCGCCGCGCTCGCGAGCCAACTCGGCGCTTCGAATCCGCAGACCACGCAAGCGGACCTCGACGACTTGAAAGCGAACGAGCGGCTGGTGTGGCGCGTGATCGAAGCGCGCGGCGGTGCAGACACCGTCTTGATCGCGCCACGGACTGCTCGGCGATCAGCTGAAGAGTGAGCACGATCTCGCGGAAGCCGAAGCGATCATTCGCACGAACTTCACGAGCCCGGTCAGCTTGCTCCTGCCGCTCGTGAAGTACTTCTCAGAAGCTGGGAGCGGCCGGCTCGGCGTGATCACGTCGGTTGCAGCCGAGCGCGGCAGGCCACGCAACTACACCTACGGCTCGAGCAAGTCGGCGCTGAACACGTATTTGCAAGGCGTGCGAAGCCGGTTGCATCCGCACGGTGTGTCCGTGACCACGTTGAAGCTCGGCCCAGTCGATACGCCGATGACCGAGAACCACCCGAAGAACGCGTTTTTTGCGAAACCCGAGGGTGTTGCGCGCGAGATCGTGGATGCGCTCGAGGCTCGCAAGACTGAAGTGTTCGTTCCGAAGCGCTGGGCTGCGATCATGCCGGTCGTGCGGTTCACGCCCGAGGGCTTGTTTCAGCGGTTACCGTTTTTGTCCGGGCGTTGACAGCAGGATGTTGGCTGGACAACCCGAGTAGTCCAGCCGGTAGACGTGCACGTTGCCCGCGATCGGCTCGCTCGTAACCTGGCGCGCTTCATCGGCGAGGTCCCAGCTTTCCGCTCGCGCGCACGGCAGTGCGTAGTCGTCGCGTAGCGTCGTGACGAGCCAGCTCACCCCGCGCTCGCGCAGCAGGTTACGGCTGTCTCCACGCTTGAGCGCTTGATAATACGCGCGATCCCCGACTAGGCCCTCGACGTTCAGAATGTCGCGGCCGCCCAGGTACGAGAGCAGCCCGACCGAGTCGCCGGCAAGTTGCGCGTCGGGTGGGACCTCGTGCTCGATGAAATGCCGCGCCGTGTCCATCAGCACCGGTGATGACGCCCAGTCGTACAACTGGTCGTAGTCGCGCGTTGCAACGCGGTAGGTCGTGCCGGCGCCGTACGCCACCGCGAGAACGAATACGCTCGCGAACACCGAGCGCCCGCGCCAGCCTGACAAACCGTTGAGTAAGCGCGTGAGCAACCCAAATGTGCCGAGCGTGCCGAGCAGTAGCGCTGGCCAGCCGTACCAGTGGAACGCTTGGCGAATGGAGAAGAGGTTGTACGCGATCAAGATCACGCAGTTGGCGACCACCAGCACGAGGCCGAAGTGGCGCCGTTGCCAGGCATCGCGAACGAACGCGCCTAAGCCGTACAGCAACGCGACGAAGAGCGCGGCCGAGATCAGCTTGTTCTCGAACACCTTCTGCAAGCGTAACGGGCTCACGAACCAGGCGAACTGCGCTTCGCTCACGCGTTGAATCGCGCCCGGGCTGGCGGGCAACAGTTCTTTGACGAGGCCGGATACCGGCACGGGTAAGCCCACGATCGCGAAATTCACCGCAACGTACGCCAGAGCCGTGCCGCCCAGAGCGGCGGCCACTACGAGGCTATTCCCAAGCTGAGCGCCGCGTTCGCGCACCCCGCGTGCGAGCGCGATCGAAATGAACGTCGCGGCGAACAAAGACGCTTCGAGCCGCGTCAGTGCCAAGCCGACGAGCAGCGCGGCGATGGCGATACTGTAGCGACTCTCGCGCAGATCGAAGAACCGATCCCCCCGGGTCGCCGCGAGATACGTGAGCGCGCAAAGCAGCGCGAACGCTAAACCGCTCTCCATCCCATCGATGAGCACGAGCGAAGTGACGGTGTTCAACATCAGGAGAAGCGCGCTGAGCGCAGCTGCCCAAACATTTCGAGGCGCTAAACCTCGGTACAGCAGCCACGTTGCTGCGAGCAGCAACACTGTTTGAACGACGAAGACCAACGAAACCATGCCGGCGCTGCTTCCCGGCCAAATCGCGTGGAAACCGATGCAGCACAGCTCCCAGAGCGGGTGGTAGCCATTGGTCGCAGACGAGCCATCGAACGTACTGCCGCGTCCGAGCACGACGTTTTGCGCGATCTTGAAATAGTAGAACGCGTCATCAGCGAAGAAGTACTTGCCGATCTCGTAGCCGCTCCAGCGTTGCAAAACGATCACGGTTCGGATGCACAGACAGATCGCACTGAACAGAACCAGCACACTCGGCCAAGCACCGCCGAACGACCGAGCCCCGAGCTCCGTGCGTGGCGGTCCCTCGTTCGCGATTGCGACACTCTGACTCTTCATGGCTCGCTACTGCGCAGGTGTCACACTGCTGGCCACCGTTTGGTGTGCCGTGTGACAGTTGCTAGTACGTGCGCGCGCCTCGAGCGGTGGCAAGTGCGTCTAGCGAATGCAGGCTGCTACTTCGAGCCTGCAGCCGACGGCGGCGGGCGGCTGCGCGCAAACCGGTCGGTACGGGCCGCGCGTCCGTTGCGAGTTACGACGAGCTGCGTGAGCTCACGCCTGGCGGTCTGCGTTGGCGCACGAACTCCGTGTAGTCCAGGCGCGGATACATGTCGAGCATGCTTTGCGGGCTGCCATTCGTGATGCGAATCCCGCGCGTCTTCGCGCACTCGGCGAGTGTTGCGTGTGCTTCGAAGTCGCGTAGCGCGTTGATGAGTTGATCCGCATAGCGTGGCCAGCGCGTGTCGGCTTGTTGGGAGTCGAACTCCGGAAACAACTCGTGCTTTTCGTAAAAGTGATAACTGCCGCGATAGTTCTCCATCCAGTTCGCGTCGAAACCGAGCAGCATGATGTCTGGGCAGCCCAGGTAGATCCCAAGCGGGATCGCGAGCCGGCTGCCCGTGTTGTGTCCAACGACGAGCGGCTTCAAGAAGTCGAAGTGGGCGACGCTCGGATTGTTCGACGACACTCCCAAACGATAGAAATGGACGTCGTGGTGTTCGTACAGCTTGTACTTGCGCATCAGCGCTCGCGCGTCGGGGTTCAGCATCAGGACGGCTTTGGGATGCTGTTCCTCGATGATGCGGTGCCAGGTCACGCACTGCGGCGTGTCCTCCATGAAACTCGCATCGCCGATGCAGAGGTACTTCAAATCCATCTCGGCCGCTTGCGGATGTTTGTAGAAGCTGTTCGCACCGATCGTGATCTCGTTCTTGAGCAGGCGCAGGTCGACATCTTTGAGCGATGGACCGTTGCCGAACACGAAGCACCGTGCGCCTTTGTGCCGGTCTCGCAGCTCGATGTTGTTGCTCACGTCGTTCGCAGCGAACCTGTACGCCATCGAGAGTAGCGCGCTCTGAATGCGAGGCGGCGTCGTCCAGGCGACTAGGTCACGGATGAAGCGCGTGCGATGCGCACGCGGCTCGAGCCCACGCGCGATGCGAAGCAGCATCTGGAAATTGGGCGGCAACATCCATTGCGAGATCATGCGCGCAACCCTTTGCTCTTGAAGTATTTCGTGCGTGCACGCAGCTTGCGCATGTGCGGGCTGGCATCGGTCGCGAGAAAGTCTGACACGCTAGGGTCACCGGCCTCTCGCTCGACCAAGCTCAGAAACTCCTCGCCTTCGAAGCCGCGAGCCGAACGCTGGATCGTCCAGTCGACGAGTTCACTCGATCCAAACTCGGGGTGAATGCGGACGATCGGCGAGTCTTTCTCGACCGCCGACAGCACGTCCGAGTTGATCGCTTGTAGCCAGAGCAGCAGCTGATCATCGGTGAGCTGGCCGAGTTGACGCTCGATCTCGTGCAACCGCGTCAGGTAGCCGTACATGCGAAACTCTTTCACCCAGCTCGAGAACGAGTGCACCGGGTACGAGTCGATCGTGGACGGCGCAAATTCGTGTTCGAACGTTACGCTCGCGAGCTGATCGCGGACGAACCTGCGCTCGATCCCTCGCTCGGTCGAGAGCCACTGCGCCTCTCGTTCGAGACCGTCGGGTAGGAGTAGAAAGCTCTCGCCGTCGCGCCAGGTTGCGCAGAGCTCAGGCCCGCTGCGTTCGAGCGCGCGATTCCACTCCTCGGCGTCGTAACGTTGCAACGCATGCAAATAGCTGCGCGTGATCCGGCCCTGTAACGGGATGCACGGCAGGCGTTTCCCGAACAAGCCGCGAATCAGGTAGGGCGTGTCGGGTAAACAGCGCTTCACCTCGGGCTTGAACCGCTCTGCGTTGATGAATACGCCCTGGGCGCCGAAGTCGGCGAGCTGCGCCAGCTGCGCGTTCGTCAACATGAACTCGGGCGGAAGGAAAAACGGGGTGACCGCTCGGAACTCGCCCTCCAGCACCTTGCGACCGAGCTTGAAGTTGAGCTCGAATCCGACCCGGCTGCGCAGCAGCGCGATGTCGTGTGAAAACGGCCGCAGGATGATCTCGAACACGTCCGGGTGTTCGCCGATCACACGCAGCGCTTCGGGGTTGTGAATGGCGAGATCAGCGACAGTCGCCCCGGTCAAACCGAGCGACATCTTCTTGTTCTGCTCGACGTAGAGCCGCAGCCAGCGACAGAACACCGAGTTGGTTCCGCCGCTTATCGCCGACAGCCAGTCCGCCGAGGCGAGGCAAGACGCATCGGCGTTGAAGTTCACGATGTCGAGCAGCGCGGTCATGTGAGGGTCGCGTGCCGGTACGCGGGATCGATGGCTACGAACTCGGCGAACCGCTCTTCGGTCATGGGAATGCCGTGAACGCTGCGGTGCGCGAGAGCCCGCTTTTCGGGGTCGCCCGGGATCATGACGTCTTTGCCGAGCGCGCGAATACTCTGCGCGAGCGCGGTCAGGCGCGCTCGAAACGAAGCTGGATCGGTGAACGCCGCGATGTCGACGACTGCGAAAAAGTGGCTCAAGTTGCGGCGTTCGGTGAGTGGTGCAGTGAACATCGGCAAAATCTCGTGCGCGATCGGTCCGCCCGCGAGCAGCCCGCACAACACCTCGACGAACATGCCGAGTCCGAAGCCTTTGTAGCCGCCGACCGGCTCGAGCATCCGTGCAGCGTTCGCGTCTTGCGTGGCTTGGCCGGCAGCATCCGCCGCCCACCCCGCACCGAGCTGAGCTTGTTGTGTGCGGTGATTCAGGATCTTGTTCCACGACACGGTCGAGGTCGCCATGTCGAGGCAACACGGATCTTCGCCGTCCAATGGCGCTGTGATGCAGACCGGGTTGGTCCCGAACATTGCACGCGTCGCTCCGAAGGCGCGAACGAGTCCGTCCGCGTTCGTGAAGCCGAATGCCAAGTGGCCCCGTCGCGCCGCCATCAGCGGCGCGTAGGCAGCCGACCCGAAGTGTGTGGAGTGGCACACTGCGACCGTACCGACTCCAGCCTTGCTCGCGAGCTCTTCGGCGAGCTCGATCGCGACGACGGCCGCGTGATGCCCGAACGCGGAGTCCGCGTCGAGCAGCGCAGCGGCAGCAGAGCGCTTCGTGACCGTGAAGCTCGGCGTTCGATTGACGCGGCCCGCGCGCGCGGCGCGATGGTAGTGCGGCAAGAGCTGAATCCCATGGGAGTCGACGCCGCGCAGAGACGCTTCGACGGTCGCGCCAACCACGTGTTCGATCGACGGCTCTGCGACCTGAATCGCCGCAAATGCGTCCCGGGTCACGGCCGCGAAACGCGTGGCATCAAGTGCAATCATCGACGTCTCTCCAGCTGCCGCCCGCAGCGAGACTGGCGTTCACTGCTTCCACCGCCGCCGTCGAAGGCAGCGCATCCCGAAACGTCGCGCGGCCGCTCGGCAGCTCTCGCCACGCGCGCTCGCCCGCGCGCACCGATCGCACGTCTTCGAGAAAACGCAGAATGCTCGTCGCGCCGTAGCCGGCGAAGCGCAAGCCATCATCTTCTGCGAGGTATTCGGAGAAGTACGGGTTCACGCTTCGCGCACCGTCGTCCTGCGTCACGAGCTCCACCCCGCGATGTTTTTGGTCGCAGTCGACGCGGCCATGTTCGGCAACGATCGTGAACCGCTGGTCGGACATCGCGGTCGAGTTGTCGGGGTCGATCCAGCTCGCGTCGAACGTCGCTACGAAACCGTGAGTGTCGTCCGGGCGCCGATATTCGAGGAGCGCGTGCACCGAGTCGTAGGTGTCGACGCCTTGATCACTCAAGATTCCGCGCGTCCCGACTGCGAGCGCGCGGCGCGGCAGATAACCCGTCAGAAAATAGATCAGGTCGACGTAGTGAACGGCCAGGTATTGGAAGATGTTCGTGCGCGAGGTCCAGCTGCGAAACACGCGGAGTGGGATTTGCCGGCGCTGACTGTACGCGACGGAGACGTACGCAATTCGGCCCAGCCGGCCTTCTCGAATCGCCCGCCGCACGACCAAGTTCGCTTCGTCGAAGCGCTTGTGAAGCTCGACTTCCCCTACGAGGGCTTGGCTCTCTTGGAGCGCCACGAGCGCGCGCGCCTCGCCCAAGGTCGGCGTGAACGGTTTTACGACGAGGCAATGGACTCCGCGCGAGAGCACGCGCGACGCCCACTCGTGGTGTGCGTGATCGGGCAAACACACGATCGCACAGTCGTAGCTCGCATCGGGCGCGAACGCGGCCTCGAGTGTGTTCGTGGTCTCGATGCGCAACCGACTCTCGAGTCGCCGATCGATCGCTATGATGGCTTCTGCGATCTGTGCCGCGTTTTCACGACTGCGCACGGCGACGGTGACACGTTCCACCAAGCCTTGTTTCGAGGCTTGCGCGAGTGCGGGCAGCACGGTTCCGTAGTCGGACGTTCCGCGACCGGCTACGTACATGCCCCCGCCGATCACGAGCACGTTCATCCGCGGTCTCCGAACAGAAACTCCGCCAAGCGCAGATCGATCGGCCGATCGATGTCGATCACTTCTTCGGCCGGGAGCTGAAACGGCAAGATCCGCTGGCCCGTCATCGACTGCTGCTCGCGGATCGTGCGCGGGCGCGTCACGTCGAGAACACAGTTGTAGTAGTAGACCGGCGGCAGCTCCTGACGACGCAGTAGATACGGCATCGGATGCACGTGAGCCATGATCGGAGCTAGCATACCGTCTTCGCCGATCGTGAACATGCGATAGGGGTGCTGGTCGACGAGCGACACCGATCGCAACGAGTCCGCGCGCGGCTCGGCCGACAGCGCCGCAACCGCGTCGTCGATCCAATGAGACAACCGATGTGGTGTGGTGGGACGTAGGTGCACGACGAGGTCCGGCAAATAGTTCTCGCGCGCTTGCAGCTCATCGAGCACGTGCGCGAACACCGGCAAGTCTAAGACGTGATCCTCGGCCAGCTCTTGGGGCCGCATGAACGGCACTTCGGCACCCGCGCGGCGAGCGACATCGGCGATCTCCGCATCGTCGGTCGAGACGATCGTGCGCGTGATGCTACTCGCCGCGAGAGCGTGCTTGATCGAATGTACGATCAACGGCTCGCCTCGGTAGGCGACGAGATTCTTACGCGGGATGCCTTTAGATCCGCCGCGCGCCGGAATGATTGCGAGCACTTTCAGCATGCGCAGACAGGCGGTTAGCATAGGGCGGGAACTGCCGGCTTTTGAACGAAGTTTTCAGAAACAGCAGGCCAGGCCGCTGTGTGGCTCGAGCCCACAGTCGGCGCTATTTTACGCCTTCCATGAACAAGCTCTCGGCCGGTCGACTATCGAGCTTGTCGAGATCCGGACAGCGCCCAGCCCGGTACGTGCACAGCTCCGCCTTGCTGAAGCCTGCACTCGAAAGCAGCGCGCCCAAGCTTGCAGCCGTGTACATCCAGTGGTGTCGATTCTTGTCGCGCCTTTGCGTGTTGACGTAGATCTTCTCGAGGAAGACCTCGGGATGAGTCCCGTCGTACTCTCGAACCGCGATGTCTAGGTCGGGTACGATGACCCGGAACACTCCGCCGGGCTTCAACACTCGGTACACCTCGTTCACACAGCCCTCGGCTTCGTTCCGGTACAAATGCTCGAGCATGTGACAGCTAAAGACGTTGTCGAACGTGCCCGCGGCATACGGAAACCGCTTTGCCGCGTTCAGATATCGAACGCGCCTGAACACACCGCGGCGGTGCTGCTCGTAGCGCTCGCGGCTCATCAACGACAAACTTCGCAACAGGCGAGCCGCGCCGGGGATGCGCGTTACGAAGATGTGAGGCGTGATATCCGTGTTCTCCCAGCCCGGCAGACCTGTCTCGAGACAACCAAGGTGTAGGTTGCGCATGAAAGCCAAAGTCTATCATCGGGGATCCCGTGTTCGTGCGCGCCGCCGCGGGGCTTCGGAGGGCCCGACGCAGCCATGAGCCTCGACCCTGGTTACCTGCTCGCTTCCCTGATCGTGAGCGGGGTCGGATTCGTGCTTTTTAGCTTCGGAAAAAGCCAAAAGCGCGTCTCGTTCGTCACGACCGGCCTGGTGATGCTCGTCTACCCGTACTTCATCACGAACATCGTTTGGATGCTGGCTATGGTCCCGGTCCTATTGGTACTGCTCTGGCTGGCGACTCAGATGGGCCTTTGAACCGCGATGGCGCGACGTCCAGTGCGGGGTTGGGTGGCCTACCACAACACTTGTCGTGACACCTTGCACGAGATCTTGCACCATCTCGCCCCCATGCGTGTGTTCGAGCATGCCGCGCTCGGTGAGACCATGATTCGAAGGGGCGCGCGTTGCGCCCGCGCCGGCGTGGTCGCCGCAGCGTTGACCTGCACGCTGCTCGACGCGCCCTCTACCTTCGGTCAGGCCGCGGGCGGTACTGCCCTGACGGGTGTGTGGCGAGCCGGCAGCACGCAGATCGACGTCTCGGTTGAAAGCTGGGGCGAAGACTGCGGTCCGCGCCCGCAATCGAGTCGGTCGGGCGGCGGCGGCATCGTGAACATCGAGCAGAGCGGAGGCCAGCTCGTCATTCACGGGCGCGGCCAGGACATTCGCTCGGATGCTTGCTGGAGCCGCAATCCATCGATGAAGCGGCAGGCGGCGTCGTTCACGAACAGCGCTTGGATCACGCGGTGCAAGACGGCGGCGAACGACCCGCGCGAGGAGCAGGGTACGTACACGCTGAAGATCGCGAACCCCGATACGGTCACGTATCAGGACGTCAGTCGCTACAACTGGGCGCTCAATCAGTCGAAGTGCGTGGCGACCTTCACGACGATTCAGACTCTGACGCGGCGCGATTCGAAGTCCGACTCACAGGCGCTCGATTCCGAAAAGCAGAAGCCGACCCAGGTTGCGACCGGGCCGTCGAAAATCGAGGTGGTGAAGCCCACCATCACGCCGCCGCCTCCCGATCCGGAGGACAACGAGAAGACAGCGTGTTCCCCCGGTGCGCCGCACAAGCTCACGCTGCGTCCGAAGACTGCGGAGATCGAAGTTGGCGAGCGCGTGTGCTTCAAGCCGCGGATCGTGGACAAGGCGAACTGCTTGATCAGCGACCAGACGGTGCGGTGGTCGCTGTCGCACTCGAAGGCGCTGCGCGGGACGCTCACCAACGGCTGTTTCAACGCGGCTGAAACAGCGGCTGAGGCCGAGGGCGACTTCAAGATCACGGCGGCGCTCGGTCCGCTGCGCGGGGAAGCCAAGGTTTCGGTACACCCGGTCGATCTGTCTTCGCTGATCGCGATGCGGATGGGCGGCGGAGCGCTCACGGGCTTCGAAGACGCCGCGCCGCTGCCAGCTGCACCGAAGTCGGTGACGCGAGTGGCGACTCGCAACGAGCCGGTGCCGAGCACTGCGTCGCCTCGAAAGCTGATCGGTATTGCACTTGGCATCGCTGCGACGGCGCTCGCGATGCCAAGTGCAATACCGAGCCGGCGCAAACCTGCCCGTGCGGAAGCGATTTCGAGCCCACCTTCGATTTCGAGCTTCCCGCCACCACCACCGAAGCCGCGTGCGCCCGTCGCCCACACCCGCGCAGAGGTCGTGCCAGCGGCGCCGTTGCCCATTCCCGCGCCTGTACCTGCGCCGGTAGTCGCCGCGGTGGCCGTCGCACCGGAACCACAGCGGCCAATGAGCTCTGGACCGCCGCCGAGCGAACCTTGGATTTGCCCGAAATGTCGTGTGGGGTATCCCGCGCACCAACAGACATGTCCGAAGGACGGAACCGCGTTGATGCCGTACGTGGAGTTCGCGCGGAATCGCAAACGAACTGAAGAGGAAAAGAAGAAACGCTGTCCGAAGTGCGGGTCGGTGTTTCCTTCACATGCATCGTTTTGTGCGGAAGACGGTACGCCTCTCGTAGATGCGTAACGCGCGCGCAACGAACGCGTTCGCAACACCGCGCATTACAACGCAGCAGAGCTGGACGCAGCGCCTTCATTTCGAGTTGCATGCGCGGCTAAGGGTTTGCGCTGCAACGGACGAAAGCCGGTGAGGACCGCGGTCTTTCCGCGATATACTCGATTCCAGACGGCAATTTCGATACGTTTAAAGCCGTGAGGATCGGACGCGCGATGCTCGTAGCGCATGCAGAACCCGAGCAGGAAGCGCGCACGAGAGGACCTTCGACATGAAGATTGTCTGTGGAAGCTGCCAGGCCAAGTACTCGATCGCCGACGAGAAGGTCGCAGGCAAGGTTTTCAAGATTCGTTGTAAGCGTTGCAGCGAAGTCATCGTCGTTCGCGGTGATCAAGAAGAGCCGGAAGCGGCCGCTGATCAGTCGCACGACGAGCCGGCAGCAGACGCGATTTGGCACGTGGTCGTGAACGGTGAGCAAGCAGGTCCGTATGCGCCTGCACAGCTCGCCGACATGATCAACGCGGGCACGTTGGATTGGGAAGCGTACGTCTGGACGGAAGGCTTCGAGAACTGGTTGCCGATGCGCGACGTTCCGGAGCTCGTGACTGCGATCTCGGGTCCGCCCGAGAGCGAGCCGATGGCGCAAGCCGAGCCCGTGCGTGCAGCCGTCGGTGCGCCGAACTACAGCGCGGCGCAGCCTTCGATGGGCGCCGATCCGTTTGCAGACGATGGTGCGACGACTGCAGGCGTGTTCGCGTCGTCGGTCGCGCAGCCTGCCGCGCGCCCGAACTTGTTCGTTGCGCGCGACGCATCGGACAATCCATTTGAAGCCGAGAATCGGGTCGTCGCGTCCGCGCCCAGCCCGCGTGTGACGATGGACCAGGCGATGACTGGCGCGCGCAACGAGAACTCCGTGTTGTTCTCGCTCAAGAACTTGCAAGCGCTCGCGACCGGTTCGGCTGCTCCGAGCGGCATGGCTCCGTCCGGCCCTCCGCAGCGCGCCGGGTTTGCCGGCGGTGAAGGTTCGGGCTTGATCGACATTCGCGCGCTCGCGACTGCGACGGGCGTGAACGATCAGGGTCGTGAGACCGAGAAGGACGCGCTGCTGTCGCTCGGTTCGGCCCAGGTGGGTGCGTTTGGTGCGCTCGGTTCGCCGATGCTCGGCTCGCCGTCGCGCGACGACGACTCGAGTAAGAAGGGTCTCGTGATCGCGATCGTCGGTGGCTTTGCGCTGCTCGCGGTCGCGGGTATTGCTGCTGCCGTGATCTTGAAGCCGGGGGCGCCGGCACCGACGCCGGTCACCGCGGTCGCGCCGCCGGTATCTGCTGTGGCGCCGGCTCCGTCGCAGCCGAGTGCTGTGCCGGGGCAGCCGGCCGAGCCGCCGTCTGAAGGTGAGCTCGCCGCTGCGCGTAAGGCTGCTGCTGCAGCGGCTGCTGCAACGCCGGCGCCTGGCGTTGGCGAAGCTCGCCCGCATCTGGGTGCCACTGCGAAGCGTCCGGAGAAGCCGGTTGGGTCGAGCGAGCCTGCTGCGGCAAGGCCGGAGCCCGCGGCAAAGCCAGAGCCTGCGGCGAAGCCGAAGGGCGGTTCGTCTTCGATCGACGATCTACTCGACAGTGCGATCGGTTCGAAGAGCGGGCCGAAGGCTGGTGCTGCGACGGCTGCGTCGACTGCGAACTTGCCGGAGAAGCCATCGCGTGACGACGTACTCAACGCGATGAACGGTGTGAAGGGTGCGGTGTCTGCGTGTGCGAATGGCCAGACTGGCGTCGCGTTTGCGAACATCACGGTCGCCGGCAAGACGGGCCGAGTGAGCAACGTGGAAGTTACGGGTATGACGGGTGAGGTCGGTTCGTGCATCGCGCGCAGCGTGCGCAAAGCCAACTTCCCGAAGTTCAAGTCAGACAACTTCCAGATCAAGTTCCCGTTCCGGCTGTAAGAGCGGGTGATCGCGGACGACAGGGCGGCGCTTGGTGCGCCGCCTAGTCTTGCCTGGAGCTTCGCGCAATCAGCGAACGCGCTGACCGAGTTCGGCGTCATCCCGTCGGATGCATCAGTCGAACTCTCTACAGGTCTTGCAGGCTTCCGGTGTGTAGGGCGAGTCGTCGTCGCGGCGTCGGGGGGCCACTGCTTGGAGAGGCCTGTTCCTCGTGTCGGCCCCTAAACTGACGGTGGCGGCGCCAGACGTGTTGGAACCCGCTGGGTGAGTGTCCGAAGCGCGGATTGCGCCCGTGCGAAGGAATCGGAGCGGCTTAGTACTGGGCTTCGCGCAGACCCTTTGACGATTCCAGCGGATATCGCGGCGGTCCGCTATCGCGGATCATAGTGGACCTCGTCCAGACCGGATTCGATTGTTGGGGCGAGTACGATTCACGACCCTCGTCGCAGATCGTGCTCCGCCGCCGATAGCTGCGGGTTGCTGACGTGTCCGAGACATGAGTGAGCACGGTCATCTGACAATGTCAGTAGATTTTTCGGACAGACTCGAGGTCAGTTGCGGAAAAACATTTCTTTGGGTTTTTTCTCGGCGAGGGCTCGACGTGTTTTGCGACGTCACTCGACAAGATTCGCAGCTCGAATTCTCGACATCGATTGCCGCACCGACGTCGCGCTGTGCGGCCGTGCGATTCGAATTTTGATTTGCAGCGCGTACTCGAAGCAGTTCATTGAACACAGCGCATCCTCGACGCGAGGTCTATGCGCGCGATGGCGGCCGGTGCAGCTTCGAGAGTAAGAGCGGCACGAGATGTGGGTCGAGGCGTGATTTGGAATTCCATCACATCGTGCCGTTTGCGCGGGGTGGCGCGATGACGCGCGACAACCTCAGTCTGATGTGTCGAGTGCACAACGCGTTGTTGGCGGAGCGAGACTACGGTCGTGACTACGTGAAGAGCCAATCGCGAGGCGACTCGATCAAAGCAGTACGCCACAGAACAATCGAACCCGGTCTGGACAGGGTGAAAACGGCGCCCAGCGATGAGCTGCGCGACAACGATGGACGGGCGGGCCTCGCCACAGCCCCGTGACGGCAGGCAACGATGAGCTGCGCGACAACGATGGACGGGCGGGCCTCGCCGGAGCCCAGTGAGGCCGCCCCGCGGCCGCGGCTCTGCGACGTGTCTAGGCCGACGACACGATTGGCGATCACTGCTCTCCATTCGCCCCAAACGCATCCGACCGGCGCCGCAGTCACCACGCACGACACCTACGAATCGAGCCGCCCCCGCGACCGATCCCGCCCCCTTACCAAGCCTACAAACGCGACAGAACACGACACCGCCCGACGCTCAACGCAAAACGCGTCAGCTCTCGATACGCACAAGCCTTCTGCGTTTGTTTACGCGCTCAATGACGCAGCCGCACGACGGCCGAGCGCGTTGTCAGCGCTCTGGCGTCAGCCGTCTCGCGAGCTCCACCTTACCAGCGGTGCGCAGCCGAACTCTCGCTCCCGGTACAGAACAGCTGGCACCCGCGAACCCGGGATGGTCGCCTACGAACTCCACCCACCGAGCGGTGCGCCAGCCGAACTATCCCACCCAGCTCCGAGCGATTGGCACCCGCGATCCCCGGATGGTCGACGCGCCTCTGCGCGCACCGTCGCGCTAAAACCTCAATGAGCACCACCACTTACAACTTTCTCAATTTCCCGCGACGGAACTTCGGGGCTGCCCCGTTTGAAAGGGCGAACCACGAAAAGGAGTGGTAAGCCCCATGAAGAAGATCGTGTTTTTGAGTGTAGTTACGAGCCTCGCGCTCGGTTCGATTGCTCTGGCCGAAGGACGTGGCGAGGACGGCGCCAAGCATGGCCTCTTCGCCCGCGTGGACGCGAACAGTGATGGCAAAGTCACAAAGACGGAAGCAGACGCTGGGATCAAACAGTTCTTCGCCAAGGCTGACGCGAATCACGACGGCAAAATAACCAAGGACGAGCTCGCGGCACTTCGCGAGGGCAAGCTCGACAAGCTGCGCACGCGCATGTCGGACAAGCTCTGGTCGAAGGACGCGAACAAGGACGGCAAGCTCGAGAAGAGCGAGCTTTCTCGGATGCCCGAACAGTGGTTCGCAAAGATCGACACGAACAGCGATGGTGCGTTGACCAAAGACGAGCTCGCCGCAGCCGGTAAGGTGATGGAAGGCCGCTTCGAAGGTCACGCGCAAGAGCGGTTCGCGAAGCTCGACACGAACGGCGACGGCGTCGTCGACGTGACGGAGATGCAGGCGAAGGCGGATTCGATGTTCACCAAGTTCGACGCGAACCACGATGGCGTGGTCGAGAAGAGCGAAGTTCCGCAACGCGGGCATCATGGCTTCGGTAAGCACGGTCGTGGTGGCGATTGCCACGGTGAGAAGCCCGACGTGAACCAGAATGCCCCGGCCGCTGGTAAAGCCGGCTGATGTGTTCGGTGGTTGACTTCGCGCAACCGTTCGTCCCTGCTTCGACTCCGACGTGGAGTCGAAGCAGGGCTTTCGAGCCTCTGGCCCTGTCACGGAGCGAGTCTTTGGACGAAGCGCACGAGTTGACTTTGATGCGACGCGTCGCGGAACGTGACACCGCAGCGTATCGCGAGTTGGTGGACGCGCTCTTGCCTCGCATCGCACGTTTCGCCGAACGTTTCCTCGGCAATAAAGCCGAATCCGAAGACGTCGCACAGGAGACGTTCATGAAGCTGTGGACGGCAGCATCGACGTTTACGCCGCAAGCGCGGCCGTCGACCTGGATCTACCGGATCGCGCACAACCTGTGTATCGATCGCATCCGGAAACGGCGCCCAGAGACCGAACTACACGAGCAAGGTTCTTCGAGCGTCGATCGTCCGAGTGGTTTGTTCGCGCGCAAAGAAACCGCAGTCGCAGTGCAGAAGGCACTGGCCGAGTTACCGGAACGCCAGCGCGCGGCGCTCACGCTGGTTCACTACGAAGGTTTAGCCGCGGACGAAGCGGCGAGTGTGCTCGAGATCAGTATCGAGGCTCTGGAATCCCTGCTGGCCCGCGGCCGGCGTACGCTGCGCGAGAGCTTGAGAGCGCTCGCGAATCCGAAGGAATCGTCGTCATGAAGCCGCCTGTCGCCACCCCACCGATGACGCTCGCACGCCTGACTGAGCTGCTGGACGCGTACGGCGCACGCCCCGAGTCGTGGCCGAGCGCAGAACGCAATGCAGCCCAGTTGCTGTTGCGTGAGAGCGCCGACGCGCAACGTCTGGTCGCGGACGCAGCAGAGCTCGACGGTGTGTTGAACGACTATGAGGTCGCCGAGGAAGTGTCACCTGCGCTGCGTGCGCGCGTGCTCGAAGTGCCGATCGTCACCGCGCGCAAGCGCCGGCGGTTTGGTTTTCGCATGGCGTGGGCAGTCGCGTTTAGTTGTCTGATCGGCGTCGCGAGCGGCGCTTGGAGCGCACCCGAAGCGAGCGCCGACGACGATGAGTGGGCCGAGCTGACCGAGGTTTCGTTCTACGCGGACGCGGATGCGGATCCAGATGTCACGACGGTGGAGGAAGTGCCATGAGCGCGTGGCCTCGGCGTTGGCTCATCCTCGGCCTGGCATCGGCGGTGCTGAACGTGTTCCTGATCGGGTTTTTGGCCGGTCGGCATGCATTTGGTCCGGCCGGTTGCGGGACCCGAGGTTTCAGACACGACAACCACGGGGCATTCGCGAAACGAATCCCGGAGGGCGATCGCACCCGTCTGCGCGAGAAACTGGAAGGCGTGAGAAGTGCGCGAGAACAAGTACGCGACGCTTTGCTGAACGATCCATACCAACCGGCGCAGCTGGAAGCGGCACTGACCAGACTGCGGGAACGCTCGGCGGAGCTGCAGCTGGACATGCATCGCCAACTGTTAGAAACCGCAGGACACATGCCTGTCGAACAACGCCGACGCCTCGCGGAGTCACGGTTCATGCGGCCCCCGCTCGGGCCTTAAACGGCTCGAGTTCGCTTCACAACGCGCGCAATCGGTTACTGTCGTGACTCGAAAGTAGGCGGCGTCCCAGTTTGGGACCTGCCGGCTAATCTCGAGATCTCGCCAATCTGAATCTTGGTGGATTGCATAACAGCCTCGCGCATCGGTCGATCGATCGCTCACATCGCGATCTCACACATCCGCGAGACTAAAATAATCCTTGATCGGGGCTTCTCATACCTCACGGGAATGAGCGAGTCTGCGCCCTCAGGGGGCGTCGGAACGGCGTCGGGGAGTACGACCGCCGTGGCTCGTCAAACCTTGATTAGAGGTCTCAAAAATATGTGCAAGAAGCAGGTCGCTCGGGATGGACACTGGTACGTAAAAGCAGGCTTGGTCGCAGCGCTCTTAGCCGCGCCGTCGATCACTTGGGCGCAGCCACAGCCGCAGCCCAAGGAAGAGGAGGACGAGCTGTCCGAACCTTCGTCGGGTGAGGAAGGCAGCGATTCCGCCGCGCAGCCAGAGGCCGACGAGCCGCCCGATACGCCGCAAGCGTCAGTTCAAACTGCGCCGCCTCTGGCACCTCCGGTCGCGCCGGCTGCACCACCGCCTTCGCCGTTCACGTTCGTGCTCAAGGGCATGATCGCGAGCACACTCTTCATGCAAGACGTTCCGTTTGCCTCGGGCAACGGTGGCGGCGGCATCTTCAGCCCGACGACACTTATCACCGACAAGTGGTTGCTCGGCGGTGACATTCGTCAGTCGCGTTTGACCTTCACGATGAAGGGCCCCGAAGTTCTCGGTGGTGCGACTCCGACCGGCGTCATGGAGCTCGATCTCGGCGGTGGTAACCAGATCACGACCGTTCCAGGTGCGAATGCCGCCGTCACGATTCGCGATGCGATGGGCACGGTCCTCGGGACCGGCGCTGCGCCGACCTTCACCGGCAGCGCGTACGGCGACGAGTCACTCCTGCCGCGCGTTCGCGTCGCGTACGTCGAGCTGAACTGGGGTGCGGGCACCGACATTTTGCGCGTCGGTCAGTTCCACAACTTGCTCTTGCCGATGATCGCCGCTTCGGCGAGTCACACCGGCACGCCGCTGGGCTACGGCGCAGGCCAACTCGGCTGGCGTTCGCCCGGCATCACGTACTTGCATCGCTTCGCGGTGACCGAGGACATCAACTTCGACATCGGCTTGCAGATCAACCGCAACAGCTGGATCGACAACTTCGCTCCGTGCGCTCCGAACATGGGCCCGCCCACGGTGCCGAACTGCTTGCCGTCAGGCGTGAGCTTGGGCGAAGCGTCGATGTTGCCGCAGGTCGAAGCGCGCGTGATGTTGTCCGGTGGCAAAGCCCCGAGCCCGTGGCCGCTCTACGCGCCGAACGTGTGGCAGATCTACGCGGTCGGTCACTGGGATCAGAAGGATCTATCGGGCATCGGTGCGACCGCGCCCGTGCCCGCGCCCGGGGCCGTGGCCGCGCGTGACACCATGACCACCGCAGTGGGTGAGTTCGGATTCAAGCTGCACGTGGGCCCGGTGTTGGTCGCCGCGAACGGCTATGCAGGACAGAACTCCGGCAACGTCTACGGCAACATCTTGCAGCTGCAGCTGCCGAACATGCCTGACGTCAGCGGCCTCGGTGGCTGGGGTCAGCTCGGCGTCGAGCTCACGAGCCACTTGAGTCTGTGGGCGTTCGGCGGCATCGATAAGGTCGACCAAGAGCAGGCGCGGCTAGCAGGCCTAACCCGTGTGCAGAACGTGCAGATCTCAGGCATGTTCTCCTACGTCGAGGGTCCGCTGATCATCGCGCTCGAGTACTTGTACATCTCGACCGACAATCTGGTCACGACGCCTGCGGTCGTACCCGCGGTCGCTCCGACCGTCTCTAAGGTGAACGCGGACGGCAGTCAGATCGCGCTGACTCTCGCGTACATGTTCTGAGTCGCGGCCGTTGCCAGCGCTGCTCTAGGCCTGCTGAAGTTTGCGGGCCGCAGCGCTGGCGAGTGGCAGCATTCCAATCTTAGTCGCGGTCTCGCGCACCGACTCCAACAAGTCGCGTGCGCGAGCCGCGTCGTGCACACGCGGCGACTCGAGCAGCAAGTCTGCGAGCTCGAGCTGCGACTGCACTTCGCACGGCACGAGGCCGAACGCCCGATTGCGCTCGACCGCGACTTCGTAGTGTTTGCGCGCGTCCTCATCTCGACCGAGCGAGTGCGCGAGCTGCGCGAGGTAGTGCGACACCGAACCGTCGCAGTGAAACGCGATGTCGACCGCGTAGTACTCCGGGTACTCCGACAAGAGCTCATAGAGCGCGCTGCATTGTGCCGGAGTGCCCGCGATGGTGCATACATTGGCGAAGTTGCAGAGCACCATCAAGTAGTCTCGATCGCTCGGCAGGTCGCGCAGCGCCTCGACGCTGATGGCCGCAAGCGCGGTGCGTAGCTCCTCGACGAGGCCGAAGTCCGCCATCGTGCGGAGCTTGCGCGCTAATGTGAACGGGAGTTCTTCCTGCGTGATCGTGAGCCCTGGCTTGACGCGCGCGGCGAACTCGGTGACGTCGATCGTACGCAGGAGCAGCGTGCCGTAGTCGAGCGACAGGATCTCGCGCCAGGCTTGAAAACGAAACCGCTGCGCGCGAGCCCGCAGCCGGGCCATCTCTTGGTCCACGCCGTTGAAGTCGCCGCGATTCATTCGCTGCACCATCAGATAGCGTTCGTGGTGCCAACCGAGCTCGATCAGATTGATCTTGGAGAGCGTCTTCGCGCGCGCCTCGAACGCCCGCTCCACCGCCAGCTTGTCGCCGCGCTGCATCGCACTGATGATCCGGAACGTTGCGGTCGCTAGCGTTCGACCCCGGCGGCTCGGGATCTCTGCGAGTGCTTCGCGGTCGATCTCGACTGCGATCGCCTCGGCGATGTGCGCGGTCTTGGGCCCGCCGTTGAAGTATAGTTTTGCGGCGCGCAAAGATTCGAGCGCGTCCACCGCTTTCGAGCGCTGCGCTCGCGGCTCTGCCTCGTCGAGCAGCGCATTCACGCGCCGTGCACTACGGCAGTTCGGCGCGGTCCACGCCAAGTGCGTGAGCGCGATCGCGCGGCGGCGGTCGTCGTCGGCCGGCAAGACTTCGATCGCAGCCTCGAGAACGGCTGCCGCTCCGGGCTGCGCGATGATCCCCGGCGCCGGGCTCAAGAACTGACCGGCGACTGTGAGCAGCTCGCCAAAACCGCCCTCGCGCGCGAGGGCGACACCTTGCGCGAGGTGCCCCACGTACTCGGCGTCCGCGAGCGCGCGTTCCACCATCGACAGCTCGAGTAGCAGCGCCGTGCGAACCTCAGGGTCGGGCTCGACCCAAAACGACAGTGAGGCGAGGGCGCGTCGCAAGAGGGCGCGTGCTTTAAACGTCGAGGACGCGCGATGCGCCGCGAGCGCTGCGTTGCGCGCGTGACCGATCGCGTTTGCAACATCGCCTTGCGGCAGCGCGGACAAGAAGTGATGCGCGAGCTCCGCACTCGAAACATCTCCACCAGCGGCCCGCCGCTTCGCGAGGCCTTCGCCCGCGCGCAAGTGCAATCGGCCGCGCTCCTTCACCGGCAGATCGGCGTAGAGAACTTCGCGGATCAGCTCGTGATCGAACGCGTACGCACCGACCACGTCGTTCGACGGAATCACGGTGTCGTTGGCGAGCGAGCCATCGAGCGCTTCGAGTAGTTGATCCGGCGTGCACTCGGTCACGAACCCGAGCAGGCCGAGATCGAAGTCGTGCCCGATGACCGCCGCGCCGGATAGCACCCTGCGCGAGTCGTCGGGCAACGCTTGGACGCGCTGGCGCAACAACCCTTGAGCAAGCCCCGACAGCTGAAGTTGCTCTGGATCGATCGGACCCGAGCGCCCTTCCCACGGCCGCAATAGCTCGACCATGAAAAACGGGTTGCCTTCGGACCGCGTGAACACGAGGTTGCTGATCTCCGCGCGCCCGCGCCCGAACACCGCCGTGATGTATTCGCGAATGTCCGACTCGTGCAGCCGCGCGAGCTCGATGCGCTCGCAGTTGCGATGCCGCAAGAGCCGCGAGAGATCGCGACTGCGCGTGCTCTCCGCCGCTGCTTCGCTTCGCAACGTCGCGACCACGAGGAGCGGCCAACGGGCGATGTCGTCGACGAGGTAGTTCAACACCCGTAGCGACATCGAATCCGCCCACTGGAGATCATCCAGCAAGATCACGAGCGGCTTCTGCTTGCTCAACCGGAACAGTGCCTGCGTGGTCTCGTCGACCGTGCGATGACTCTGCGAGCTCGTTTCGTAGGCGAGCTCGTGCATGAGCCCCGAGGCCTCGCTCGATGCGAGCCGCTTGTCGTGCTCGACCGCGCGCTGCTCGAGGAAGCGCAAAATCTCGGTCGCGGTCCCATCGCTATTCAGCTCGCGCAGCGCTTGCACGAAGGGCCACAACGGCGGCGCATTCTCGACTGGCTGGTAACGTCCCCAAACAGGGCTGGCGTTCTGAGCGCGCGCGGCGCGCTCCAAGCTCTCGGCCAAGCGAGTCTTGCCGATCCCAGGCTCGCCGATCAGCACACACACGCCACCCTGACCTGCGGTCATCCGGGTGAGCGCGTTCTCGAGCCGTTGCATACTCTCGAAGCGACCCACGAGGGGCGAGCCCAGTGCGCGCGAGGGCAGTGGCTCTGACGACGGTGGCGGGTGGCTGGAGCGCGCCGGCGGCGACTCGATCGACGTGACTTGCGGCAGAAAGCGGTAGCCGCGCCCGTAGCGGTTCTCGATGAACTCGCGCTCGCCAGGCCGATGCCCGAGTACTTTGCGCAGCTTAGCGACCGTAACGCTCAGGACGTTGTCGGCGACTGCGCGACCCTCCCAAACTAGGTCTAACAATTCTTGCTTGCTCACCAGGCGTCCTGGATTCGCAAGAAAACAACCCAGCAGATCGAGCTGCAGCGGGTCGACCTTCAAGATCGTATTCCCGCGACGCAGTTCGCGCCGGTCCTCATCGAAGACGAAGTCGCTAAACGCCAGTGCCACGCGTTCCCTCGAAGTAACTACACCAGACTTGCAGCCCGCGCCGTGATTTCAAGGCGCAAGAGGCGATGCTTCAGCTTCGCGCGCGAGGCGTTGTAGCTCGCCGTCGTCCATGCTGCGTTCGCCCATGTACGCGATGCCGATGACACCGCGAATCTGACCCGAGCTGTCGTGAATGGGAATGGCAACGGCAGCGTTCGCGTCGACGGCTTTCGCGCCCGGACGCACGTCGCCAGTGGTGTCCGTCTTCAAGTTGCAAGTCGAGACTGGCGCATCGCGTTCGAACGCGAGGCCGGCCATGCCTTTCCCCTTAGGGACGACACGCACGATCGCCGCGACCGGCGGTGGGATGTTCACGGCGGCGCTCAGCGTCAGATCATCGCCTTGGCGCGAGTGCACGGTGCCTGCGACGCCGCCGTTGGCTGTAAGCCACTGGCGCAACCAGGTTTCGATGGCGTTTGCTGCTTCGCTCATGGCCGCCAGTGTGCCACAACCGCGGCGAGGCCTCATGTCCGAAAGCCCCAACCCGGTCGTCGCCGAATCGGGTGCTGATCCCGCGGGCGACCAGGCGGTCTTGCGCTCACTGCGCACCGGCTTCTTCGGCGCAACGCAGCCCAGTTATCAGCTGACGCGCTTCGTATTTTTCCGTGCGCTCGGCCTCGTGTACACGGTCGCGTTTGCCGTGCTCGTGAATCAGATGATTCCCTTGTTCGGCTCGGGCGGGCTGATGCCGGCGGACCGCTATCTCGAACGGGTTCGCGAAAATTCCACGTTTTGGCAGTTACCGACCCTGTTTTGGTGGGGCGCGTCGGACGCAACGCTGCGGATTGCGGCCAGCCTGGGGCTCGGGCTGAGCCTGTGCCTGCTACTCGGTGCAGAGCACGCAGCGATCTTGGCCATACTCTGGGCGCTGTACCTGTCGTTCGTGCACATCGGGCAAGATTTCTACGGCTACGGCTGGGAGATCTTGTTGATCGAGACTGGGTTTCTGGCGTGCTTTCTCGCGCCGGTTCGAAGCATCGCGCCGCTGACGGCTGCGAGGCCACCGGCGGCGCCAGTGATCTGGCTACTGCGCTGGCTCG
>Ga0193752_1000424_pt1 | contig 41504 bp, 39 predicted proteins | sample H1c1metaG_FD_144924 | JGI IMG/M metagenome (GOLD analysis project Ga0193752, IMG submission 144924) | Soil microbial communities from a riparian zone of the East river system, Colorado, United States - H1c1 | ecosystem: Environmental > Terrestrial > Soil > Riparian zone | place: USA: East River...
AACTTTGATTCAGAGACCGGTAACACATCAATGTCATTTTAATTTCTGCAATGCCGATAATGTCAATGCCGGTTATTGCAATAAGTGAATGGTGAATTTGTTAAATTAGTCGCATATCTCCCTAAGTGAACGAGATTAGAACGTGCAGGATGGGCCTGAGGTTGGTTTGATTGCCACCTTCGATTCCTGCCCGGAGTTACCGAAGCCGATCAGGGCCCAACAGCAACCAGCGCTACAAGCATACCTAAAAAAGCCGATCAGGGAACAAAAGCCGATCGGAGACAAGAACCACCAGCGGTATGAACAATGGTATTAACCAGGAATCACAGTGGCAAATCAAACCAACCGAAAGGCCCATCCGGCGAAGGGAAGAACCGAGTGAACGCCCTGAACGCGCATAATCAGCAATATTAATAATCACAGACAAAATTCGCAGCGAAATGAACAACATACCACATAATCAAAACATAAAGTGAGAAATAATATGAATCAACGTTGCAATAAAACGTTTCAACTTCATCGGTTCTACATGTAACTTCCATGCTTAGCCAAAAAATTTATTGCATGAGAAAAATTTGTATTTCTGTTTCATTAATTGCGTTGAGTATGCTCACGTTCGGTCAGGAAAAAATTGATCAGGACATGATGCAAAAAATAAGGGCCGAAGGATTGAACAATTCAAAGGTCATGGATATTGTTTTCCAGCTTACAGATGTAAACGGACCGCGTTTAATGAATTCGCCGGGTTATCTGAAAGCCGCTAACTATGCCAAAACAACTTTAGCAGGCTATGGTCTTGAAAACTCAAAACTCGAATCCTGGGGCGAATGGGGTAAAGGATGGGAGCTGCAAAAATCTTATGTTGCAATGACTGCGCCTTATTACCGCCCCCTGATTGCATTTCCAAAAACATGGACAGGCAGCACAAACGGTTTACAAACTGGCGAATTATTGCTTCTCACAGCAAAAACGCCTGAAGAATTAAAAGCATTTGAAGGGAAGCTAAAAGGAAAGATCATTATATTTCCAAGGACCGATACATTGATTCCAACTTATACTTCCGATGCATCACGTTTTACCAGCGAACAATTGCAGACGATGGCCGATTATGATCCAAAGTCTGCACCAACCAGGGCGCCGGGTAATTTCCGCCAGGCCCAGGGCGGAGGAACAGGTATCAACCTGATCACATTAAAAGAAATGGCTGCTAAAGAAGGTGCCATCGCAATTATCAGTACAACCCCACGCGGTCGCGATGGAACATTGTTTGTACAGGGAGGAGGCGCTTATTCAGCAGCAGCCCCTGCAAATTTCCTGGATATCGTGGTTGCTTTCGAGGAATACATGAGTCTTTACAGGCTTGCAGCTGCTAATGTTCCTGTAAAACTGGAATTGGATGTGAAGTCAAGATTCACCAATGAAGACACCAAAGGTTATAATGTGATAGCGGAAATCAAGGGTACAGACAAAAATCTTAAAGACGAGATTGTGATGCTCGGTGGTCACCTTGACTCATGGCACGCTTCACATGGAGCTACCGATAATGCGGCTGGCTGCGCCGTGATGATGGAAGCTGTCCGGATCCTCAAAACCCTGGGCGTTAAACCAAGGAGAACAATACGTATTGCCCTTTGGGGTGGTGAAGAGCAGGGTCTGCACGGTTCCCGTAATTACGTAAAAAATCATTTCACTGATACAACCCTTAACCCACGCAGGTTTAATAAAGAAGGTGATAAGGTTTCGGGATATTTCAATCTTGATAATGGAACAGGGAAGATCAGGGGAATATACACACAGGGCAACGCAGGCGTAAAAGACATATTCAAACAATGGTTAACACCATTCAACGATCTAGGCGCTACAACCGTAACCCTGCAAAACACGGGTGGTACTGATCACCAGGCTTTTGATGGCGTTTTTATTCCAGGTTTCCAGTTCATCCAGGATCCTGTAGAATATAATACAAGGACACATCACACAAATATGGATGGGTACGACCATTTACAGGCTGATGATTTGAAACAGGCTGCCACCATTATTGCAGCCTTTGTTTATAATACGGCACAAAGGGATGAAAAGTTGCCAAGAAAACCATTTCAGTAATTGGTACACAGCATCCTAAAATCCTATAAATCATTTTCAATTCTTGTTTATCTGGTGCTCAACCGATAATTTTGCCCAACTTAAATTTTACAATCAATGGCAAGACAAATTGCATATCGGGAAGCACTGCGTGAAGCGATGAATGAAGAGATGAGAAGGGATGATCGCGTGTTTCTTATGGGAGAAGAAGTTGCCGAATACAACGGTGCTTACAAAGTTAGCCAGGGTATGCTGGATGAATTTGGTCCAAAACGAGTTATAGATACTCCAATTTCAGAGTTGGGTTTTACAGGCATCGCGGTTGGTGCAGCTCAAAATGGCCTACGTCCGATTGTCGAATACATGACCTGGAACTTTGCGGCTCTGGCCTTAGATCAAATTTTAAATACCGCTTCTAAAATGCTGGCAATGAGCGGCGGACAAGTTGGTTGTCCTATTGTTTTTCGCGGTCCAAACGGATCAGCTGGTCAGCTTGGCGCCCAGCACTCCACAGCATTTGAAAGCTATTATGCTAATATACCTGGATTGAAAGTAATATCGGTTTCAAATCCATATGACGCCAAGGGGCTTCTTAAAGCAGCTATTCGTGACGACGATCCTGTAATTTTCATGGAAGCGGAACTGATGTATGGTGAAAAAGGTGAAGTACCGGAAGAAGAATACATTATACCGATAGGAAAGGCCGATGTAAAAAGACCAGGAACTGATGTTACGATTGTTTCATGGAATAAGATGATGAAGGTAGCTCTGGGGGCAGCGATGGAACTGGAAAAAGAAGGGATCAGTGCGGAAGTGATCGATCTAAGGACTATTCGTCCACTCGACTGGATGACAATCCTTGAAAGTGTAAAAAAAACCAACAGGTTGGTAATTGTTGAAGAACAGTGGCCGTTCGCATCTATCTCATCTGAAATCACATACCAGATACAGAAAGAAGGATTTGATTACCTGGATGCACCGATCCGCCGGATCACTGCGGCTGATGCTCCTTTGCACTATGCTCCAAACCTGGTTGCCCTTGCACTTCCGGATGTCGCGCGTACAGTTAAGATGGTTAAAGAGGTGACGTACCAGAAGAAGTAAACTTAAAAATGCATCTTACAAATGCATCGGTTCAAAAAGTATTTTCTACTTAATTAATAATGATTTTTGAAATGATCCCGGAACATCTTTGTTTCGGGATTTTTTTTTTGGGCAAAAAGAAACCGGAAGCATCTGCTTCCGGCTGGTCAATATCTTTCGCTGCTATTCAAATATTTTTACTGCATTTACAAACACCATAAGGACCGCATAAACAAGGCCCAAAGTGAGTCCTCCTAAAAGCGCTAGCTTAACAATTGTTCTACTTACAACAGGAGTGGATTCAATTTGTAGTTGTGTTTTCATAGGTGATACTTTTTGAGGTGTTGGATAATTGTTTTTACATGGATACAAGTCTAAATTAAATCACATTGCCCAAAACTGCAAGTCCAAACCGAAGATTCTGCCGATTAATTTTATCGAACAACCATTTTCTTTATAATATTGACTGATTATCAATCAATAATGAATGCATATTAATATTTAAAATTAAGTCATTTCAATCCATTTTTAGCCGTTTATCGGTATATACTGGTGACTGTCATTTTGTATTTAGCCCTGATTTCGTTCCCTGTTGAACCCGTTTACCGAAATATACTGGCGATTATCATTCTGTTTTCACCAATCAACAACCGATCCTGACGACGATTACCAGTGCATCAACTGTGTAATGTTAAAACTCCATTCGGGGGTTGTTATTACTGTTGAATTTAAATCAACTATATACCAGGGTGAAATATCCTTAAGCAGGGGATTTTTCAGAATATGAACTGATTGGGCAGGCATGAAGCTTTGTGCAATCATATAGATTTTTTGTCCTGACTTGTTTTCTGCTACATCCATCACAGTCACCGCATGCCCAGGAAACCCACCTTTAATTAATATATCTCCTGGCAGGATCTGTTTAAAATCAGCTACAGGTTTCAGTTGCCGCGAAAGTGAACTGGTGCCGCAATAACTATAAACTTTTTCAAGAAAAAGTTCAAAGACCGCTGAACCGGGTTCAGCCGGACATTGATACCTTTTCCCCGCATTATCAATGAAACATATTTCACTCCGCCGACCGGTACTGACAAGATATTCAGCCCTAAGCCTCATTACTGCATCAGCGCACTGTTGCAGATCTTTTTTACCAACAGATATCTCCAACACCGCGTATTGGGCATCCTGGTTATACTTTTTTGTTCCATCATAGAGATACACGGTATTATCGCCTTTCAACCTGATTTTTCTCAACCAGGAGCCAAAGGATTGCGGGCCGGTTTCAATCCTTCTGTAACCAGGCGGTAATGGAATATCCGTGACATGCTCAAATAAAGTATTATTTTGCGACGGCAAATCCGCGGCGTCTTTGTTTTGTGAACGGATTATCCCGTTAATACAGAGCGGTAGCAGGATTGCGAGCATCATCGTAATTTGCATAAAATCGGTTTAGGGGCTTCGGTAAATACGCGAATACCTGAACTGAGATGGTACTGATTAGTTAATCCACGCAAAAGACTGTTAAAATTATATGTCGAATATTCTGATTATTGATGATGAAAAAGCGATTCGCAAGACCCTAACTGAGATTTTGTCTTATGAAGGGTACAAAATTGAGGAAGCGGGCGATGGAGAAGAGGGGTTGAAGAAATTCCGTGATAAAAGTTATGATGTAGTGCTTTGTGATATCAAAATGCCAAAACTCGATGGCCTGGAATTTCTTGATAAAGCCCGGGAAGCAAATCCTGATGTGCCTGTGATCATGATTTCTGGTCATGGAACAATCGAGACCGCTGTGGAAGCGGTCAAAAAAGGGGCATACGATTATATCTCCAAACCCCCTGATCTGAACCGCCTGTTGATCACTATCCGCAACGCAATGGATAAAACCAACCTGGTTGCGGAAGCAAAAGTGTTGAAGAGAAAGGTTAGCAAGGTGGAAGAAATGATAGGTGAATCAAGCCCGATTACCAAAATAAAAGATACAATTGACAAGGTCGGCCCCACAGAAGCCAGGATCCTCGTGACCGGCGAAAACGGGGTTGGTAAAGAGCTCGTCGCAAGGTGGGTACACGAAAAAAGCAACAGGGCGACAGGGCCACTGATTGAAGTGAATTGCGCAGCAATACCGAGCGAGTTAATAGAAAGCGAATTATTTGGACATGAGAAAGGTTCATTTACTTCCGCAGTTAAGCAAAGGATAGGCAAGTTTGAGCAGGCGCATGGTGGCACTTTATTCCTCGATGAAATAGGTGATATGAGTTTAAGTGCACAGGCCAAGGTTTTACGTGCGCTCCAGGAAGGTAAGATCACAAGGGTAGGGGGCGATAAGGATATTAGTGTTGATGTTCGCGTGATCGCGGCAACGAACAAAGACTTATTAAAAGAAGTGGACGAGAAAAATTTTCGCCTCGATTTATATCATCGTCTTAGCGTAATTATCATCCATGTGCCTTCACTGAATGATCGCCGGGATGACATTCCATTGCTGGTCGACAAATTCCTAACCGATATCTGCACCGACTATGGGATTGCAAAAAAAGGAATTGATAAAGATGCAATCGACACTTTGAAGCAACATAACTGGACCGGGAATATACGTGAGCTAAGAAATGTAGTAGAAAGGTTGATCATACTTTCAGGTAAAACCATCGCCGCGGAAGATGTTCGTTCATACGTATTGCCAAATAACCAGGGATCTTAAAACCTCCCGCTTAGGGTATAAATAAGAATGGACGATATAACAATTGTTAATGCTGATCGTTTATATTAAGAGTGCCTGCCGATCATTTACATTTGGAGCGCTAAAATATCAATTGTTAATTCCGATTTGTGAAAAAGACCTTGGATCATATTTATTGCCTAAGCGGACTGGGCGCGGATCAACGCATCTTCAAAAATCTGGCAATTCCGCAAACGAATTTGCTGCCACTGGGCTGGGTTCTGCCCCAACAAAAATCAGAAGGCCTTAACGAATATGCAAGAAGGCTCGCAGTTAATATCAAACATGAACAACCGGTTCTGATGGGGGTGTCATTCGGGGGTATGATGGCAATTGAAATTGCAAAGCTTATTCCCGTAAAAGCGGTTATCCTTATCTCGTCCATAAAATCAAGCCAGGAACTACCGTTCTGGATGAAATTCTTTGGTAAATGCAAAGCAGAATACCTGCTGCCTTCTGTACCATTAAAATCAATCAAACCACTCAGTGCGATCAGGCCTATCCAGAATTATTTCCTTGGAGCCGATACTGCTGAAACAATTGCGATTGCGAATGAATTCCGGGATAATGTTGATCCATTGTATCTCAAATGGTCGTTGCGAAATATCTTCAACTGGAAAAATGAATGGAGCCCGCCGCAAATTTTTCACATACACGGCGACAAAGACAAATTATTCCCCATCAGCAAAGTGAAGCCAACCCATGTAATTAAGAATGGTGGCCACTTTATGGTGATGAGTCATTTTGATGAAATAAACAAAATCGTTGCTGAAATTTGCTCAGGTCTTAATAATCCAACACCGTTCAGAACTTAATAACCCAACACTTGAAATTACTTCATTGAAGATTCCACATCAATCCTGCGATTGACAAAGGAAAGTAATTCCCTGGTTGAGTTGAGTATCGTTACGTTAACTGGCTTGAAACTTAGTATACAGACATGAGTGCCTCCAAAAGAAAATTCCTTATCAGCAAGTTGTTGAGAGAATTCAGTAACAAACCGGTCGATATTGCAATTCACGAGATTCGTGATAAGATAAAAATATAGTTCTGTTACCGGCTGCCTTGAACAATATTGAAATACGAGTTCAGTATCGGTATTTGCACCAAGATAAATAACAGGCACTTTTCTTTTCTTGAGCAGATACCACATGAAAAGAAGTGGTATTTCATGAAATTCATTTTTAGGCGCAAAAAGAAGCACTTTGAACTGCTGCTCTCAAACCCTGAGGGTATGGGCCTTAATTCCGCTTAAATTCTCTATATCACGAATAGAAAAATGATTCATATCAACTGTAACAATTTGTAAGTTATTACAACTAACAAGCTTAGCGGAATATTGTTTTTTGCAAATACGCCGTTAATACATAGTTTGTTTGCCTGTATTTATGGTATTTTTGCCCGAATTTTAAAACCCTGAGAATGAGTTTTTCTGATCTTTCTGTTCTTGTTCTGATTTCCCTATTACTAGTTTTATTACCTGCTCCCGGTTTGGCCGCCATGTTTAAAAAAGCCGGAATTCCATCATGGAAAGCCTGGATCCCGTTTTATAATACCTGGGAAATGCACAATGCTACCGGACTTCGTAAACATTGGTTTTTCTGGCAGTTTATACCTGTGGTAGGATGGTTCATTACCCTTTGGATATTTGTGGAATGGGCAAAGTTATTTGGCAAATTTAAATTATGGGAGCATGCCGCAACTGTGCTAGTGCCATTTCTTTATTTTCCCTATGTTGGTTATAACAAAGATGACCGCTTTTTAGGCCGAGAAGTTGTTAAAAAACACCGTAAATCAGCATCCCGCGAATGGATCGATGCCGCGGTTTTCGCAATCGTTGCTGCCACGCTTATCCGGACCTTCGTTTTTGAAGCTTATGTTATTCCGACCGGATCAATGGAAAAAACGCTGTTAATTAATGACTTCCTTTTTGTAAGCAAACTGACCTACGGACCAAGGATTCCCAACACCCCCCTTGCAGTCCCGTTTGTGCATCACACAGTTCCATATCTCAACACTAAATCATATACCGAAATAATTAAGATTCCTTATACCCGCTGGTTCGAAAAAAAGGTAGACAGGAACGATGTAGTGGTGTTTAACTTTCCCGCAGGTGATACTCTGACGAAAGAATTTGATTCAAAATTTCCATATTATGATATGGTCAGAGCATATGGGCGGGATAAGGTTTGGGAAGATTATACCGTAACCACGCGCCCGGTTGACAAGAGAGAAAATTATATCAAGCGTTGCGTTGGCATCGCCGGAGACACTATTGAAATAAGAGAAGGGATACTTTATGTAAATGGACAGGCTGCATTTGTATCGCCCACACAGGCTACCTATTACGTTGTTGAAACAAATAATGTAAGACTTGATGAGGATGTATTAAGAGAAGCAGGAGTACATCTTAACCAGGACGATGAGTCTCCTGATTTCGTTAATCGCCAGGGTTATTCTTATATGATCAATCTCACAAATCCTGAAGTGGAAATCGTAAAAAAGATACAGGGTGTTACAAGCGTGAAAAGAGATATTATCAACAACTACGGAGACACCTATCCGAATGATACTACCTATTTCAACTGGTCAATTGATAATTTCGGAAGACTCTGGGTACCAAAAAAAGGTGCTACTATTCAACTCACTCCTCCAAATATCCTCCTATACAAACGGGCAATCCAGGTTTATGAAAATAACAAATGGGAAGAAAGGGATGGTAAAATCTTCATTAATGGTGCACCGGCTGACAATTATACTTTCAAGATGAATTATTTCTGGATGATGGGAGATAACAGGCACAAATCACAGGACAGCCGTTTTTGGGGATTTGTTCCTGAAGACCATATAGTTGGTGGAGCCTGGCTAATCTGGATGAGTTGGGATAAGGGACCCAGATGGAACAGGATCTTTAAAAGAATTCACTAAAACATTGTAATAAAATATTGTAATAAATTAATATCAAAACGGCTGGAACATTTTTCCGGCCGTTTTGTTTAATGGTTTACATTTAACCATCCTGAAATTGTACTGCCCATGAAAAAAACTCAACAAATCCTGAATTTTGAAGAATATGATTCAATAGATCAGCTGAATGCCGGCGATGCGAACCTTTTGAACGAAGCCAGGGCGGCTACCGCTGATGCCTATGCGCCATACTCTAATTTTAAGGTAGGAGCGGCAGCTTTGCTGGAGAACGGTTTAGTTGTGCGGGCTTCCAACCAGGAAAATGCTTCATATCCTGTTGGAATTTGTGCTGAAAGAGTTTTACTTGCCACTGTAGCCACCCAACACATTAACATGCCGGTTTCAGCCATTGCTATCAGTTATAATAATGTAAATGGAGAAAGTGACCATCCGATTGCTCCCTGCGGAATGTGCCGTCAAAGCCTGGCCGAATTTGAATCGCGGACGATGCGACCGATCAGGCTGATACTTGGAGGAATGGAAGGAAAGGTATTGGTTATACCTGAGGCCAGTGGGCTCCTGCCACTCGCATTTGATAAAACTGAACTGGACAAAAAGGTTTAACCACGCAACAGATCAGTTAAGCTAAACGAAGAAAAGCTTTACCAAGTGAAGATATCAGATCTGATGCAATTAAGGACTCCTTGCCTATAGTCTCTGCAGCAATGTCTCCCGCCAGGCCATGCAGATACACGCCTAAGATAGCTGCATCCCCTGGTTCGTATTTCTGGGCAAGCAATCCCGTGATAATGCCTGTCAATGTATCGCCTGTACCACCCGTAGCCATACCGGAATTACCAGTGGTATTGAAATAACTTTGTTCCGGAGTTGCAATTAATGTAAAATGTCCCTTCAGTATAATTATGAGATTTAATAATCTGGCCTGCTTTGCTGCGGTTTCAGTTCTTTCAAAATCATTTTCACTTTTGCCAAACAGTCTTTCAAATTCTTTAGGATGTGGAGTCAGAATTGAACCTGCTGGCAATCTTTGTAGTAGTTCTTTATTGGCTGAGAGCATGTTTAGTGCATCTGCATCAATTACCATTGGTTTAGAATAATTACTGATCAGCGCTTTTAGCAATTCTAATGTGGCAGCTTCCTGTCCCAGTCCGGGTCCTATTCCAATACTGGCATACCGACCCGTTTCATCATTTAGTCTGGTAGTAAAATTTTCTTCTTCGTCGGTTTCGGTCATGGCTTCAGGGCTGGCAACCTGCATAATCCCATAACCGCAACGGGGCACATGTACGGTGCATAAACCTGTGCCTGATCTTAAGCAGGCATTGGTCGCCAGGACAGCTGCACCCATTTTACCATAACTGCCGGCAATGATCAAAGCATGTCCATAACTGCCTTTGTGTCCAAAGTCTTTCCGGGGTTTGTAGATACTTTTAATAATGGCGATATCGACAAGTTGTTTATCGCTTTGAGTATTATTAACAAAACCCGGGTGCAGGCCAATATTAAGAATATGAATTTCTCCGCAGGCATCTCCGTTTTCAGCCATTAAGAATGCAAGTTTATATTGCTGAAAAGTCAGTGTATGTTTGGCAATCACATGAGGATGGCCCGTTGAAGCAGCATCGGCTGAAATGCCGCTGGGAATATCAATTGAGATAATTTCACATCCTGAATTATTAATATGCTCAATAACCCTTGCATTGAGATCTGTTGGTTTGCGGTTAAGACCTGATCCAAAAATAGCATCAATAATAATTTCATCTTTTGGAACGGGATGTATTCCCTCATCCGTTGAAATAAAACGTATAACCGTATTGGTTGTATGAAGAGATGCAAGGTTCTGTTGAAAGTCAGCGGTTCCTTTGTGACCGAATTCCAGTATGTATACAACAACAGCCTGCCCGTTTTGAGAAAGCATACGTGCGATTGCGAGACCATCACCACCATTATTACCTTTCCCACAAAAAATACTGAAATTCAGTTTGCCGTAACCTTTCCCGATCAACCAGGTGAAACAGGCCAGCGCTGCACGTTCCATCAGATCGATAGAACTCACTGGCTCATTCTCTATAGTATACTCGTCCCAATGGTGAATCTGCGAAGCCGAAAAGATTTGCATAAACCGATCTGATTATATTGCGTCGCTGTTAAAAAACAAGAAACAAATCTATCGATTATAAGAATCCCTGCATATAAATTTACTAAACTGGCAGGTTAAGCAACCCGCGCTAATGCAGCGGTATCATCAACCATGAATTATCTCAAAGTAATAGCGTCGGTTTTTTCCGAATCGTCATGGAAATAGTTGCCAAAAATATCTGCCATATCCTTGGTTTTGTAGATCATTTTAGAATCGTTATTACAAAATGCGATGATGGCAACATTTTCATCAATTAAACGATAAAACGCAGTCCGGTTACCATGCCACCAGCCATTATGGTATATAACTTTTTTACCGTTTTTAAGCAATAACATTCTCCATCCCAAACCATAATTGTGGGTTCCGGGTTTTTCAAAACTATAAGGGGAGTAAGCGGAATCGAGGAGCAGTTTATTTACAAATTTTCCAGAGTTAAGTGCCTGGTCAAATTTGAGCATATCGCGGGCGGTACTATAGATATTTTTGTCGCCATATACCAGGTCCAGGAAATCGAATGCGTATTGCCTGCCATTGTGAAAGTAGGAGGGCAACGAGCGGGCACTGTCTGCAGTTGTATATGCGTAGGTGTCTTTCATTCCAAGTGGCTGAAAAAGATTTACATGCAGGTATTGACCATAACTTTGCCCACTTACTTTTTCAATAAGGAGGGCGAGCAAGGCATAGTTTGTATTTGAATAACTGAATCTCCGGTCAGCGGCACCAATATCGATATCATTGTGACGGGCTACAATAAAATCAAACACATCCTGGTTAGTGATAGCTCTTTTCTTATCCCATCCTAATCTTTCCATATAATGGACATAATTAGGCAAACCGCTGCGATGATTTAGCAGACTTTTTACAGTAACATCAGGCAGGGGAAATTGAGGAAGATAAACGGAGAGAGGGTCAGTTACCCGGATTTTTCCTTCGTCCACCAGTTTGAGCACTGCCATCGCCGTAATGGTTTTTGAGACGGAAGCAAGGTGAAAAGGTGTCGTGGGTGTAATTGAATCCTTATGTGACCTCGGATTCCTGAAGCCGCTGTACATCTCATAAATAATTTCGCCGTTTTTGGCTACCAGCAGGCTTCCGTTCAAACGTCCGTTTCCGAAAAGTTTTTCAGCAAATTCTTTACTTGCGTTTGAATACCTCCGGAATTCTTCAGGGGACAGGGAGGAGGAATGAGTAGCAATAGCAACACCTGTCAGGGTACTTTCACTGATCTGAGCTTTATCTTTATCCTGGCCACAGGCAGCCATTATCACCATAAATGGTATACACCTCAACAAGTTTTTCAAAAGGACCGTTTTATTCAGGTTAGTAATAGGTCAAAATTAAAGCAATCACCTTTCTTTTATCCAGTGAATGGCGTTTAAATTGAATATTTAAAATGTTTTATTCCAAATTTTAATGATAAATGATTAGTTTCTAACAAAACCTTAAAGATAAATGTTAAGAAACTCCACATATAGCAACCTTCGATCCAATCTGTTTTTCCATTCCGGTTTTTAGATCCATATTTGCAAATACCATCAGAAAACTTAACGCAAAAACAGATCAGGGCAATATGAACGACAAAAAAAATACCAGTTATCCCAAAGAAAAAATAAACATACTTTTTCTTGAAAATATAAGTGATACAGCAGTAAAACAGTTAAAAGACGCGGGTTATAGTTCGGTTCGCAAGCTAAATGGCGCACTTTCGGAAGAGCAGCTCATCAAAGAAGTAAAAGACGTGCATCTGCTTGGCATCAGGTCCAAGACTCAGATTACGGCTAACGTGCTCAAGGCTGCCAATAAATTGCAGGCGATCGGCTGTTTCTGCATCGGCGTGAACCAGGTTGACTTGAAAACTGCTACCAAACTGGGAATAACGGTATTTAATGCGCCGTATTCCAATACCCGGTCTGTAGCGGAGCTGGTGATTGGCCTGTCGATTATGCTGATCAGGCGAATACCCGACAAAAATAAGGCTGCCCATGACGGAATTTGGATGAAAGAAGCCAAAGGGAGTTATGAATTAAGAGGAAAAACGCTGGGTATTATCGGCTATGGCAATATTGGCTCACAAGCGAGCGTGCTAGCAGAGGCTTTAGGAATGAAAGTGATATTTTATGATGTGGTAACCAGGCTGCCCCTGGGGAACGCTGAGCCAAAAAAGTCTTTGAAAGATGTGTTGGCGGAAGCTGACATAATAACCCTCCATGTTCCGGATACGGCATCTACCAAAAATCTTATAAATAAAACGAATCTTAAATATTTCAAAAAAGGTTCAATCCTGATCAATTACGCCCGCGGGGAAGTGGTTGATCTCGAAGCACTGAGAAAAGCCCTGCTCGACGGTCAATTATCCGGGGCTGCCATTGATGTTTTTCCATGGGAACCCGAAAAAAACGGGGATCGTTTTCAAACGCCATTACAGGATTTACCGAATGTAATTTTAACACCACATATCGGAGGTTCTACTGAAGAGGCACAGCAAAATATTGGTCAGGATGTGAGCAATAAATTATATGAGTATCTTGAAATGGGAATAACTATCGGTTCTCATTCTGTTCCGCCGTTGAGTATGCCAAGGCAGGAGGGTGCACACCGCATTCTGCATATTCATAAAAATGTACCTGGTGTACTCTCAGAAATAAATACACAGTTATCAAAACATAATATAAACATATTGGCCCAGTACCTTAAAACCAATGATGAAATAGGATATGTGGTACTGGATCTTGACAACGAACTTTCAACAGAAGCATTCGAATTATTGAAAAAGGTAAAAGAAACCATTAAGGTCAGGTTATTGTATTAAAAGGGTAAGTTTAAACGTGCGTGTATGTCACAGGAAATGATAACCTCTCTGCAGGAGGCGCTAAATGTTTCACCGGATAATATCCCGTTGAGATTACATTTAGCAGAAATTCTTCTTACTGAAAAAATGTATACTGAAGCTGCCCGTGAGTTCAGAGAAGTCTTAAGCAGGAATTATGGCAATCTGAAAGCAAGCCATGGTCTTGCAGAAGCATATTTCCATTTGCAAAAATATTCAGCTGCAATCGTCATCTACGAAGAGTTAGGGAATAGTCTCCAGATGAATTCCATGATCCACTATATAAAATGTCTTGTAAGGGAACATTCATTTGAGGCGGCCCAGGAACTATATCAACGGGTATTGGCATTAAATCCTGGTTTTCGTGATGAAGAGATCGATGCTGCATTGAGAATGCCTGGTGGAAATAACCTTTCAGAAGATTTTGACTTTAATGATGAAGATGAATTTGGGGATGACAGCAAGTATTTCCTTGAAAAGCCTTCCATCAATTTTTCTGATGTCGGTGGAATGAAACGTGTGAAAAATGAAATAGCTCTCAAAATCATTCAGCCTTTAAAGAACCCGGATCTGTATAAAGCTTTCGGGAAAAAAATTGGTGGTGGAATTTTGCTCTATGGTCCGCCGGGATGCGGAAAAACTTTTATTGCCAAAGCCACAGCTGGTGAGATTAATGCAAAATTTATCAATATAGGCTTGCATGATATACTTGACATGTGGATAGGTAACAGTGAAAAAAATCTGCATGAGATTTTTAACGTTGCCCGCAGAAACACCCCTTGTGTTTTGTTCTTTGACGAAGTGGATGCGATTGGGGCCAGTCGTAATGATCTGCGTCAATCCGCCATGCGGCATGTTATCAACCAGTTTCTTGCCGAACTTGATGGCGTAAACTCAGACAATGAAGGAATCCTTATACTGGCGGCTACCAATGCACCCTGGAGCGTAGATGCAGCATTCAGGCGACCAGGACGATTCGACCGTATCATTTTTGTTGAACCGCCGGACGAAAATGCAAGGGTAGATATTATTAATACTATGCTCCGGGAAAAACCTGTGGCAGAAATCGATACAAAAAAAATTGCGCGGGAAACGGATCAGTATTCGGGTGCAGATCTGAAAGCACTGATCGATCTTGCAGTCGAAGATAAACTGGAGGCTTCTATGGCCAGCGGAAAATTGGAACCCATTACCACAAAAGATATTCTCAAAGCAATCAGGTCACATAAAGCAAGTACTCTTGAATGGCTCGCCTCTGCAAGAAACTATGCACTTTATGCAAACGAATCCGGTTTGTATGATGAAATTTTGAAGTATCTGAAAATTAAAAAGTAAGATTTAGGAAATATGGAGGATATCAATCCAAACATACAACGCGCCCATATTTTGCTGGAACAGGGAAGACCAAGGGACGCCGAAAAGCAGTTAACCGAGGCTTTACAATCTGATCCGGAAAATCACTATGTGCTTTCACTACTTGCAAAATGCAAACTTGACCTGAGAGAGTTTGATGGTGCAACTGCTTTGATTGAATCTGCCATAAAGCAAGCTCCAACCGAAGATTATTATTTTTACCTGTATGCATTTACAAATTATCAGCAGGATAAAAATGGTAAAGCACTCATCCATCTTCAAAAAGCCTGTGCATTAAATCCCTATGCTTCCGCTTATTTTGGTTTATGGGCCATGATCCTTATCGAGGAAAAACAATTTGAAGCAGCCCTGGTAAAAGCAGATGAAGGTCTGGCCCTGGATGCAGAAGAACTCACCTGTCTGAATGCAAGGGCTACTGCGCTAAACAAACTAAAGCGGGTAGACGATGCAGTAATTACCATGCATCATGCCTTGAAACAGGATCCTACAAACGAATTTACCCATACAACAGTCGGTTGGAACTATCTTGAGAAAGGTAAACATCGCGATGCTGTTGATCATTTCAAAGAAGCTCTAAGACTTAATCCAACGCTCGAGTCTGCGCGTACCGGGCTTAAAGAAGCACTTAAATCCAAGGTTGCTCCTTACAGATGGTTGCTGAAATATAATTTCTGGATAACGAATAAGAGTAAGAATGCAAGATGGATTGTTCCTATTTCCGTATTTGTAGCTGTCAGAATTTTTGCCGGGGCTTCGTCCACAGGCAATGGCAACTGGAAGATAGTTGGTGGTATTGTGTTGGGTCTTTACCTGCTACTTGTAATCACAAGCTGGGTAATCAACCCGCTGGCAAACTTCTTCCTGCTTTTTGATAAGGATGGAAAATATGCTGTGTCAAACAATGAAAAATGGAATGCCCTTTCTTTTACCGGGGCTATTGTATTGGGACTGATGGTAGTGATCGCATCAATATTTATGACATCGCAAAATGATCAAAGCAATGGTCTTCTGACGGCCGGGCTAATACTAATGTCTGTTGCCATTCCGCTTGGTCATATGAGATATCCCTGGAAGTTTAAAGGATCAAATTTTTTGCAATGGTATTCAATGGCACTGGTGATAACCGGATTTATTACAGCGATTTTCTGTTCATTCAGCAATGAATCCCTTCCTGCTTTTGCTGCAGTTTACCTATTGGGCTTTGCTGCTTATATGTGGGTACACGCTTTTTCAAGACGTTGAAATTGCCGGTTAAACAATATTTTATTTCGTAGTTGTTTAAGTATTACCAGATGGCCACAAAATCAAAATTCCTGACTGCCGAATGGCGCAAACTCATAATGGCAAATTATGATGTCGATCCCTCAATCCTTGAAAAGTTCCTACCCTATAAAACAGTGTTGGACTCATTCAATGGAAAATGTTATGTCAGTCTTGTTGGGTTTAGGTTTCAAAATACCAGGATACTAAATCTGAGTGTTCCTTTTCATACCGATTTTCCGGAGATCAACCTGCGTTTTTATGTCAGGTTTAAAGAAGGCAATGAATGGAAGAGGGGAGTGGTATTTTTGAAAGAAATTGTCCCCAAACCAACCATAAGTTTTGTTGCTAATCTGATTTATAAGGAAAAATATATAAGTCTGCCGGTCAGGCACAGCGAAGAATTCAATGAAGATAGCCTGAAGATAAGCTATGAATGGAAGTTCCGTAACCATTGGCAAAAACTTTCAGTAAAGACATCACCAAATTCAATTCCACTGGTCCCCGGGTCTGAAGAAGAATTTATCACTGAACATTTCTGGGGTTATTCAAATATTAATAAGCATACAACCGGTGAGTATGAAGTTGCTCATCCGCTTTGGGAAATTTATCCTGTAACTGGGTTTGAGATAAACTGCAATTTTAAAGATCTTTATGGAAGTGAATTTGCTGGTCTTGACACAATGGAGCCTCAATCCGTATTTCTTGCTGAAGGTTCAAAAATCATTGTCTACAAAAAGAAACTGATCAGCCATTAGGATTTGAATCAATTTCTACAAAAAGAAACTGATCAGCCATTAGGATTTGAATCAATTTCTACAAAAAGAAACGGATCAGCCATTAGGATTTGACTTCGAAGATTGGTAATAACCTTTAGGCCTAAGTCAGACAGATGAAACAAATTGAATTCTAACGGATACTTAATTTCTTAAGGATCTTTGATGCCCGGCTTTTGAATGCGGGTGATTCAGTTTCAAATCCCGATTCAATGACCATTTTTAGTTCATCCCTGATCCCAGGATAACGTTCACTTAAATTATCCAGTATTGTTAGCGCATTTGCTTTCACAGCGGGCGGTTCTTTACCTGAGATTATGATTTCAAAACATACATTCATTAAGGCACCATGCAACGCAGGCGGGATGGTAACAAATTGCAATATCCTGAGTGTATTTCGTTTTACTGCGTAGTCAGTATTTTTGTTTTGAATGTAATTTACCAGGTCTTTTATATGTGGCTTTATAAGCTCCGGATGTAACCTGCTTACTTCGCTGGCTATCCACGCAGCTCTCGGGGCGAGCCTTCTGTTTTCACTAAATATGAAAGATATCAACTCCCCAAAAAGCTGTTTATTTATACCAATTAGCGCTACAGCTTTTGCAGTATTCTCTTTTGAATGCCTTTCAGGAATAAAAATTTTCAGATTCACCTGAGCTTAATTATATTAATTGCCGGATGTGTTAAAAATTTTACATAAGCTTATCAAAACATTTCTTCTTGCTTTAACTTCACGCCTTTGTTTGTTTACAAATTAACTCAAAAAAATCAAGTTGATCTTAAGATTCATATTGGTGTTTATCACGTTGGCTATAATCACCTCCTGTAGCCAAAAGAAAAATGCAGTTGTTTTTCAAACTGATTTTGGTTTGAAAGATGGAGCAGTAAGTGAAATGAAAGCCATTGCCTTTGGAATAGATTCCAGGCTGGCTTTGTATGATCTTACTCATGAAATACCTGTTTATAATACGTGGGAAGCAGCTTATCGTTTGTTGCAGACTGCTGTATACTGGCCGGCCGGAACTGTATTTGTTTCCGTAGTTGATCCCGGTGTTGGAACCATGAGAAGGTCCGTTGTGATGCGTAGCAAGACCGGGCATTATTTCGTTACGCCCGATAATGGAACACTTCAGTTCGTTGCAACATCTCTGGGAATTGATGAGATCAGGGAAATTGATGAAAAAACAAACCGTCGTGATAATTCCTCTCATTCATACACGTTTCATGGCAGGGATGTATACGCTTTCACGGGGGCAAGACTTGCGGCCGGAGTGATTTCTTTTGAAGAAGTCGGCCGGCGTTTACCCGATTCCGTTGTAAGTTTCTCTTTCCAGGAGCCAAGTCTACAGGGTGACAGTATTCTCGGCAATATTCCGGTACTTGATCCACAGTTTGGTAACATCTGGACCAACATCCCAGATTCTCTTTTCAAAAAACTGAACCTTAAGGTGGGAGAAGATGTTATGGTAACTATTCTGATTGACACAAGCATAATGTTCCAGGGAACGGTTCCCATGGTCAATACTTTTGGCGAAGTTCCACAAGGCACTCCACTTGCATATATGAATAGCCTGATGAATTTTTCACTTGCGATCAATGAAGCCAGCTTTGCCGATTCATTTAAGATTGCAAGTGGGCCACTTTGGAACGTTCATATTTCCAGAAGTTCCAAATTCAATACTTTTGCGCCTCGACCATAAAATTAGTTAAGCATGCCCGTTTTTAATGATTCATTTAGTATTCCTGTTTCTCTTCCTGGCAAATCAACGCTTCCATTAAATGGTTTGAAAATTCTTGCAGGGGATATCGGTGGAACAAAAACAAATCTCGCCTTGTTTCATGCCACCCGCAACAAACTTGAACTTATTAAAGAGGAAAGATTCGCATCCCCGGATTATAATTCAGTGGCAGTGATGATAAAAGATTTCCTCGCTGCTTCGGGGGAGAGCGTACCGGACAGGATCTGTCTTGGTGTCGCCGGCCCGGTAATAGACGGCAAGGCTGAACTGACTAATCTCAACTGGGTACTTGACAGTGATGACCTGATGAAAACTTTCCCGGTCGAAAATGTGTCAATGATTAATGACCTCGAAGCAATAGCTTATGGACTATCAAACCTGGGCGCCGAAGAGTTGTTGGTTGTGCGCGAAGGTAATCCGCTGGCCCGTGGGAACATGACCATTATAGCACCAGGTACAGGGCTGGGCGAAGCGGGCCTTTTCTGGGATGGGAAATATTATCATCCTTTCCCCACAGAAGGCGGACATTGTGATTTTTCGCCCAGAACCGAAGAGGATTTTCAACTCACCCGGTACCTGCAAAAAGAATATGGAATCGTGAGCTGGGAAAAACTTGTATCCGGTCCTGCCATTTATGATATATATAAATTCCTGGATCAACATCGTGCGAATGCAGTTCCGGCCTGGCTTACCGAAGGCCTGAAAAGCGATGATCCATCGGCCATTATAAGCACTGCAGCCGAAGACGATAAGGACGCTGTCTGCATACATACAATGGAATTGTTTGTCAGGTACCTGGCCAGGGAATCTGCTAACCTGGTGCTGAAAATGAAGGCTATAGGCGGGCTTTTCCTGGGAGGCGGTATTCCGCCTAAAATCAGTCCTTTGCTAGATAGATATAATTTTTTCGAGCATTTCATGGATTGTGACCGCATGCATCACCTGCTGGAAGAAGTGCCCATTTATCTGATCCGTGATGATAGGACAGGGTTAAATGGAGCTGCATCTTTTGGGGCTTACGGCGTCCACTAACACCCATAATCCTCGTTTACACAATATTCCAGGTGGTTATTCTTGTTAACAAAAAGCCAAAGTGAACGTGATATTTCGGCTTACTGTCTGCAAATTTGCCTACTGCCTGCAAAAGACAATAAAAGCACAGTAAATTAGCCCCGGTTGGCATTCTTTTATTGCTGATTAATGATATTATAATTTTTCATTCATTCAATATTGGCGTTGCAGGGCGACATTTGTCCGGATATTATCAAATTATTAAGATGAAGTTTGTATTTGCTCTTTTGTTACAATTAGGTTTTGTATTGGTTGCCTCAGCGCAGGATGGAGCGATGAACTCTTCACAGGGATTGAATACCGCAGGCGGTAAGTTTATTGGAAAAATCGTTGATGGAAAAACCAACAAAGGAGTTGAAGCCGCATCGGTCCAATTATTTCAAAAAAACTCCGGCAAATTGGCAGGAGGCATGCTGACAAAGCCGAATGGTGATTTTAGTCTCGGAAACCTTTCACCCAAAGACAGTTTTCGGTTAGTCATTACCGCTATAGGATTTAAAGAGCAGGAACTTGTAATATTTTTTACTTTGGCACCGGATAAACCTGCTATTAAGGACCTGGGCAATATCAAATTAGAGCAGGAATCGCAATTCCTCGGAGCGGTTACAGTTACTGCGCAAAAACCTGCGCTGACAATGGATATAGACAGAAAAGTTTTTAATGCCGACCGTGCAATTACAGCTGCCGGGGGAACAGCTGTTGATCTGATGAAGAATATACCTTCGGTAACCGTAGATGTTGAGGGTAATGTTCAATTAAGAAATGCATCTCCGCAGATATTTGTAGACGGCCGTCCAACCATTCTCACCCTGGATCAGATTCCTGCTGATAACATCGACCGGGTAGAATTGATTACAAATCCCTCTGCAAAATTTGATGCAGCAAGTAGCGGAGGTATTATCAACGTAGTACTGAAAAAAAATAAAAGAATAGGCCTTAATGGCAGCGCTTCTGCCGGCGTAGGATCTCCCGGCATTCTTAATGGAAACCTAACGCTAAATCTACGGGAAGGAAAGTTCAATTTTTTTGCAAGCGGAAACTATAATCAATCCGGGGGAAAGGCTAAAGGTGAAACATTTCGCCAGAATAAGAGCCAGGGAGTGATCCAGGATTATTTTAACCAAAATTCGCTGAACGAAAGAGAAAGAAAATTCAGATCTGTAAGGTTTGGCCTGGATTATTTCCTCGATAACAGGAATACGATCACAGTTACCCAAAACTTTGTGCGGGGAAACTTTAGTTCACATGAAGATCAGCAGCAGGAATACCTTGATGTTAACCAGGAACTAATAAGATATGGAGACCGGACCGCAGATGGTAACGCGCAATTTAACAGGAGCAACACGCAGTTGCTTTACAAACATAATTTTGCCAGGGAAGGGAAAGAACTGAGTGCAGATATTAGTTACAATACCGGGAAAAGTAATGACAATTCTTCTATCATTAATAATTATTACAAGACTGATGGATCCATTTACCAGGATGCTAACGTGGTTCGTAATTTTGGAAATAATAACAATGATCAGCTGACTATGCAGTTGGATTTTGTTAACCCAATCTCCGAAACACAAAAATGGGAGGTTGGTTTAAGGTCATTTTTTAATAATTACAATAGCGTGTTCAATGCATATTCGGTTGAGAGTTCAGGGGTCGAAACAAAGTTGCCATTAAGTAATAATTACGATTACCGCGAAAACGTGAATGCTGCATATGCTACCTTTTCAGGAGCCGTTAAAAAAGTGAAATATCAATTGGGATTAAGAACAGAACTATCCAGGTTTGATGGAGAATTAGTTGACAGTGCTCAGAAATTTGGCTATCAATATCCGAAGACAATAAAGAATATCTGGGATGCATTATTTCCAAGCATTTTCCTGACAAAAGAACTGGCGGAGGGCCATGAGCTGCAGGTGAATTATTCACGGCGAATCAGGCGACCTAATTTCTGGCAGTTGAATCCTTTTGTCGATATCAGCGATCCGGTAAATTTAAGACAGGGAAATCCTGCACTTCGCCCTGAATTTGTGAATTCATTTGAGATTAACTATAACAGAACTTATAATAGCGGCAGTTTCCTGGCAGTATTGTATTACCGGAACAACCCGGCAGATATCACTGAATACAGTGATACAATCAGTGCTGAACAATTCGAAAAATTAAATAATGCTGCCGTAGATCCAAATGCTATCCTGAACACTTTTGTTAATGCCCAAAGTAATAACCGTGTGGGCGCTGAGTTTACCTTGCAGCAAAGGATCGGAGACAATTTCGACTTCACACCAAGTATTAACATGCAATACCGCAAAGTAAACGCGGTGATAAATAATCTCGATCTCAGCAATGATGGCTTCAACTGGGAAGCCAAGTTAATTGCTAACTATAGAATTGCTACAGAAAATTCATCATTGTTCAATAAACTTAGTTTTCAGTTAACCGGGGAATATGAATCCCCGGAAGTGATCCCACAAGGGAAAAGAAAAGAACAGTATAATGTAGATATGGCACTCAGGAAGGAATTCCTGAAAAATAACAAAGCGGCCTTGACTTTCAGTGTTAACGATGTATTCAACACCAGGCGGTTTGGAACTATTTATGACACTGAGCAATTCTACCAGGACTCATATCGCAGATGGAATGTCAGGAGCTTTAGACTTACTTTTACATATAAATTTGGAAGCTCAGAGTTTACATTGTTCCCAAAAAAGAACAATGAAAGACGTGACGACGAAAACAATACAGCGCCCGACAATGGTTAGATCCTTCTTGATTGAACCAAATTATTTGGATGAAATCAAATTATGCCTTGAAATGAATGGACAAATATTATGACGAATAGCAGCAATATATTCTGACGAATAACAGCAATATATTATGACGAATAGCACCAACATATTCTGACGAATAATAGCAATATATTATGACGAATAGCAGCAACTCAATTATGGATGCTATCAGTATGAACCTCGCAATCAGGAATCGGAGGTCTGTATTCGTGAGCCAGTTTGATTCGAATCGAAAGATACCAGATGAAATCATAACTGAAATTTTACAAAATGCGAATTCAGCTCCGACACATAAACTAACGGAGCCCTGGCGATTTACAGTTTTTTCCGGCAAGGGATTAGATGTGTTGGGAGAGAAACAATCAGCAATTTATAAGCAAAATGCCGGGGACAGGTTTAAAGAAAACAAATATGAAAACCTGCTTAACACACCACGATTATGCTCACACGTAATTGCCATTGGTTGTAAAAGAAGTGTAGGTATTATTCCTGAACTGGAAGAAATAGCCGCAGTCAGTTGCGCCATTCAGAACATTTATCTTAGTCTTGATGCTTATGGTATTGGAGGTTATTGGAGCACTGGAGGAATAACTTTTATGAAACAGGCAAATGAACTGATCGGGCTGGGACCGGATGATATATTTATGGGTTTCTTTTTTCTTGGTTATGTCCAGGTGCCTTCAGTGCACCGATCACCATCATCTCTCGATGAAAAAGTTAATTGGGTCAGGGAGTAATTATTGATTTTGCGCGTTCATGGCGTTCACTCGGTTCTTCACTCCGCCGGATGGGCCTTTCGGTTGGTTTGATTTGCCACTGTGATTCCTGGTTAATACCATTGTTCATGCCGGTGGCTGTTGTTGTCTCCGATCGGCTTTTAGTTCCCTGATCGGCTTTTTCAGGTATTCATGTAGCGCTGGTTTCTGTTGGGCCCTGATCGGCTTCGGTAACTCCGAACAGGAATCGAAGGTGGCAATCAAACCAACCTCAGGCCCATCCTGCACGTTCTAATCTCGTTCACTTAGGGGGATATGCGACTTTTACAACAAAATTCAACATTCACTTATTGCAATAACCGGCATTGACATTATCGGCATTGCAGAGATTGAAATGAAATTGCTGTGTTACCGTTCTCTGAATTACTGTTGCCAGCTATCCGGTTATCGGAAAAACGCTTGCCAAAAATCCGTTTGCAACAATCTCTTAAACAATCTTAGCTACCGAAATTTCGGTTGTGCATCACTGCATTTGCATTCTTTTCATCTAATTCGCAAGCAATCTGCAACTCGCAAGCAATCTGGTTCCAGTGCATTAATAATATTCCCTATAGCGCAAAGGAAAAAATAACGATGGGTATTGCATCGATTGCTCGTTACAGCCTCGCAATGATTCAGCATAGTAGTGATTTAGCGTTTGCAGGTGGCTGTGATTCAGCGTTTGCGATTGCAGCTTTCACGCGTGGCAGCGTTATCGGGGGCTGCGTTTGCAAGTGGCCGTGTTATTTCTCCCGATCAAATGTGAGATCGGTTTGTATATTAGATCAGGAAGGTAATTGCAAAACCGAATATCAACTCAATTGTCAACTAGCGTTAAATAAGTGATTGACTAATACACATAATTTGATGCTGATTGAATGATGGGACAACGAAGCCTGCTATACAGGACTCGTAAAAATTGTTATGACTAGTTTGATATTCCCCCAAGTGGATGAGCTAGTTGGGAGCGGGATTGTGCCTTTGAGCGGCCTTCGTACCGTGGTCGGAGTTACTGAAGCCGATCAGGGCGATACTGCAACCAGCACTTGAAGAAACCCTAACAAAGCTGATTAGGGCAAAAAAACCGATCGGAGACAAGAACCACTCCCAGCATGAGCAAAGGTATTAACCACGGGACACAGCCGCAAAAAGGCACAATCCTGCTCCCAACGGTGCGAAGAAGCGACCAAAAACTGTCGCATAAGAATCCTGGTAGCCAAAGAAAGCAAACCAGCACTTCATGCCGTAGTCGGAGTTACTGAAGCTGATCAGGGCAAAAAAGCCGATCGGAGTCAAGAACCACTCACGACATGAGCAAAGGTATTAACCACGGGACACAGCCGCAAAAAGGCACAATCCCGCTCCCAACGGTGCGAAGAAGCGACCAAAAACTGTTGCATAATAACGCTCCCAACAGAGCGAAGGAATGCAATAGAACTGTTTCATATTAGTGTTCGTACAGCAGTCAGAAATTCCAAAGCCGATCAAGGGCCAAATAAGCAACTGAGGAAAACCTGACGACATTTCTTTCTTATAATATATATTATGTTAAATAGAAGTTTTCGTTGCTACTGCTGCTAAATGGCCTGGCTTCTTCACTATTGAATTTTAGGCACTGCACAATCCCTATGTGTGGAAATCAATTTTGATACACCTTGGTTCAATTCACCTATCAGGTGATACTGATAATTGCGAAAACAAACAATTGCGGGGGCAAAACGCAAATAAAAACAGGCCGCAAATTGCGGCCTGTTTTTATAGAGTTTCAAAAAAGTCTATCGATAATCTAAATAGCCCGAATTAGTGTTTTTTGTCAACGTCGTTAAACTTGGTAGTGAATTCAGTAACCTTATCACCCATTTGTTTTTGCTCATAAATTGTGATAGTGAGATCATAGGCATCCTTAAGAATATTCTTATCGTCGAGTTTAAGTTTTCCCTGTGATCCCAGGATCTGATCCACCTTTGTGAAGTAGTTCAGGGCTTCGTCGAATTTCTTATTCATTTCAACACGCAGATCTTCCTTTTTCTTTAATTCATCCGGTTTCAGTTTTGCGCCTCCTGAAGGACGGATAGCTTTATTTTTATTGTTTATGTCTACACCCTGGTTGTAAAGAATCTGGCCCATCAGCATTTGTGAATTTGCATAATCCGCTTTTTTCTCAATGCTTTTTGCAATCTGTTGTGTAGCACGTTCAATCAGTTCTGTTGAATTGGCGGGACGTTTGGTACTGTCCTGGTTGTAACCCGCCTGGTACAATTCTACTCCATAATTGAAATAGAATAAATGGTTATCGGGATTTTCTTTGATAACCTGCTCATATTTAGTGAACAGCTCATCTTTAGTTCCTTTTTCCCTGGCCATATCAAGTTCGAATCCAGACCAGAATGTTTCCTGGGGATAAACTTCGCGTCCCAATGTGGCATATTTTGTGGCGTTGGCCATGTCATTTTTCTGACGATAGTGATCAGCCAGCCATTTGTAGATCTCAACAAACCCTTCTGCCTTGGCTTTGCTTTCAGCAATTTTTCCATAATAAACAGCTGCGGTATCAGGTTTATTTGCTTTTTCAGCAGAGATACCAGCATACAAAGTAGTGGTTGTGTCGAGTTTTAAAGGAATCATGTTTCTCTTTGACATGATATCAAATACTTCGAGGCTTTTTTGAAAATTGGTTAACGCATCGTTGAAATTTCCGGCATTATAAAAAGATGCTCCATCTTTTGAATACGCAGAATAAATATCAACCAATGGTTTGTTGCCATCCATGGTGAGCAATGTATTTCTCTTGGTAGAATCCTTTGTTGATTCCAGTTCAAGATATTTTTTTATTGCATCGAAGGCCACTACTCTTGCATCAGGCACAGTGGCTTTAACGCTTGAGTCTGCATTGATAGCCAGGTAAATTTTACTTTTTGTATACCATGCTTCAGAATTAGCCTGGTTTTTATCGACTGCAAGGAAATTGTCGATTTCCGTTTTCGCTTCGGCCAGTTTCTTCTTTTCCAACGAAGTCTTGGCTTTGTCCAGCTTTTGTGCGAACAAACCAACAACTGATGAAGCAAGCATTACAGTCAGCAATATTCTTTTCATTTTTTCCGTGTTTATTTAATTAAAGTTATCGTTATGCAATTGGTTGATCGTTATCTTCCCCAGATGAGCCGGACTCGTTATCGGTTGTATCCTCCTCGTCTTCTGACGTAAATTCATCATTTACCAGCAGATCATCTACCGGATTTTCCCCGTCAACAAAACCTTCAACGCCTAATACATCTTCGGGCGACAGCCCGGTTACGGAAGCATTTTCATTCCCGGACACTTCATCCATAGTGGTTACTCCATCAACTACAATTTCTGCGCCCGTAACTTCCAGTTCATCAAGATTAGTAATTGCGGCTATTTCATCACCGTCATCAACACGAATTAATTTTACGCCCTGGGTGGCCCGTCCTTGTTCACTTATACCTTGAACCGGCATACGGATCGTTACTCCACTTTTGCAGGTGATCATAAGGTCTTCTCTTTCTGTAACATCAAGGATACCAACTAATCCACCACTTCTGGAAGTAACATTAATTGTCTTTACACCTTTACCTCCCCGGTTTGTGATCCGGTATTCGTCGACCTGGGTCTTTTTTCCAAAACCTTTTTCGCTGACAACCAGTACAGTCCGCGTTTTATCTTCACGACTGACACATATCATGCCAATCACTTCGTCGTCTTTCTCATTCACCTCAATTCCGGCAACTCCAATCGCTCCACGACCGGTCGGGCGCACTTTTTCTTCGGGGAAACGTATCGCACGGCCGCTTTTGACCGCCATCATTATTTCGCAATTGCCATTGGTTAGTTTTGCTTCCAACAATTCATCTCCTTCAAGAATCGTGATTGCATTTACACCGGTTTGCCTTGGCCTGCTGAAATCAGCCAATATAGTTTTTTTGATAATGCCTTTTTTGGTGCATAAAACAATGTTATGTCCGGCTACAAAGTCCTTATCCTGTAAATCTTTTACATCGATAATGGCTCTTACCTTGTCATCAGGCGGGATCTGTATCAGGTTCTGAATGGCGCGCCCCTTACTGGTTTTATCACCTTCAGGAATCTGGTAAACATTCAGCCAGTAACACCTTCCTTTCTCTGTAAAAAATAACATTGAATGGTGGGTCGAAGCCACGAACAGATGCTCTATATAATCTTCATCCCTGGTTTTACCTCCTATCTGCCCCCTGCCACCGCGGCGCTGTGCGCGGTATTCGGTTGCAGAAGTTCTTTTAATATATCCCAGGTGAGAAATTGTAATTACAACGTCCTCTTCCTTAATCAGATCTTTAATCTGCATTTCATCATCCAGGAAGGTTATTTCCGTTTTTCTTGCATCCCCGAACTTATCCTTTATTTCCTGTAATTCTTTTTTGATCAGATCAAATCTGAGTGTTTCATTGCCGAGCAATTCCTCCAGGTGGCTGATTACTTTCATCAACTCATCATACTCCTGTTTGATTTTATCTCTTTCCAGGCCGGTGAGACGCTGAAGACGCATTTCGAGGATGGCTTTAGCCTGTATTTCATCGAGTCCCCAACCAGCATTGATCAAAGCTTCCCTCGCGATTTCCGGTGTTGAAGATGCCCTGATAAGCGAAATTACTTCATCCAGGTGATCCAGCGCAATCAGGTAACCCTGAAGTATATGCGCTTTTTTCTGTGCCTCCCTCAATTCAAACTCGGCCCTGCGTATTACAACCTCATGACGGAACTCAATGAACTCGCTGATCATTTCTTTGATGTTAAGGGTCCGCGGACGGTCCTTTACAATGGCGACGTTATTAATTCCGTAGGATGTTTGTAACTCGGTAAACTTAAATAACTGGTTGATGATAACGTTCGCTATAGCATCCCTTTTAAGGTCTATAACAACCCGGGTTCCTTCTTTCTGATTTGATTCATTATTAACGTGGGCAATACCTTCAATAGTTTTTTCATTTACCAGCTGGCCGATTTTATCGCAAAGGGCATCCCTGTTAACCAGGTATGGCACATCAGTGATAATAACCTGTTCGCGTCCGCTTGCCTTGGTTTCAACATGCATTTTTCCACGAAGCACTACCCTGCCACGTCCTGTATGCATGCCAGCCTTGATCCCTTCCATCCCGTAGATTACACCCCCGGTTGGAAAATCAGGTCCTTTAATATATTGCATCATCTCATCGATGGTAATATCACGGTTATCAATAAACGCCGCACAGCCATCTATCACCTCGCTTAGATTATGGGGCATTATATTGGTTGCCATACCCACGGCAATCCCACTGGATCCGTTCACCAACAGGTTTGGAATCCTGGTTGGCAGCACTTTCGGTTCTTCAAGGGAGTCATCAAAATTGGTTTGAAAATCGACAGTTTCCTTATCGATGTCCATCAGCATTGATTCGGCTATGCGCTCCAGTCTTACTTCCGTATAACGCATTGCCGCTGGTCCGTCACCATCCTGGCTACCGAAATTACCCTGGCCATCTATCAGTGTATACCGCATGCTCCATTCCTGGGCCATCCGGACAATTGAATCATAAACAGATTTGTCACCATGCGGGTGATATTTACCCAATACTTCCCCGACGATACGGGCAGATTTTTTATGTGGCCGGCTGAAACCCATACCGAGTTCGTTCATGGCATGAAGTATACGGCGGTGAACCGGTTTAAGACCGTCCCTAACATCCGGGAGAGCCCGGCCAACAATTACCGACATAGAATAATCGATATAGGCCGTTTTCATTTGCTCTTCAATATTGACCGGAACTATCCTGTTAATATCGTTTGTTTCATTGGGGGTAATGTTATTTTCTTCCATGCTTACTTTTAAGGCTGAACTAAGTTTGAGAAATTAAAAATTAATGGAAATTGCTAACCGCGCAAAGGCTCGCAAATTTACCAAATCCGGGCCTCATAACCTTATCTAAATCGGTGTTTTAACAGGTATTTTTCCACGTTTGTGGATTGCTTCCAAAAATCCATGAAAAGGGTTTAACAATCCATTTATAACATTTCCAAAGGACTTTTTGGTATAGATCTTGGCTTTAAGTAACTTGTAGGTATACTGTAAGTTGAAACCAGTTACGCTTAACCCCTTCCTTTGAATTACCGCTGTTTAACGTCCCCTTTTTTATAATGGATTTGGTCTGCCTGCGCTGAATGCCCGGAATCTTTTTAATTGTGACAGAACAATCTTTTGTATGAACAGATATTTGCTTCTCAGGGATAACAAACAATCGGGTCCTTATTCCGTGCCTGAGCTTATTGAAAAGGGCATTAAGGCATATGACCTTGTTTGGCTCGATGGGAAAAGTGCAGCCTGGCGTTATCCGAGTGAAATTGAAGAGTTGAAGGCCTATGCGCCAATAGTAGAAGAACAGCCATTCGACCGATTTTATAAAAAGCCTGCAGCAGAAACACATTTTGCAGAGATCGCAATGACATCCCGGAATGAGTCTAAAAACATCCAGGGTTCTTCCGGACATGCAGCCACGAACGCCCCTGAGATATACTCAACACAGAAAATTGAAATTCCGGTTTCATCAGCTACATCCGGTTTTGAAACTGCCAACGGAGCTTCAGCAAGAGCCTCAGAAACAACAGTAAAAACGCCAATAGAATCAACTATAACAAGATCTTCAGAGGAAATAACAAGATTTTCGGAGGATACAATATCAATATCAAGACCTGCAGAAGGATCTGTTACAAGGTCTCCTTTCGAACCCAAACCCCAGGATGTTGCACCCTTGCATGATGGCCAACGAAAAATTTATGTAACGCTTCCAGGTTCCAAAACAGCCACACGTCCAAATACCGAAATCACAAAATCAACATCACCGGTTTCCCAGTCAGATAAGATTACTGAAAGACCTGCGCCTGCAGCCCGCGAAGATTATCGCGAAGAACAGGTATTTCCTGGCAGATCGGACGGAAATCAAAGTGAACGGTTCACCCCCGCTCCTAAATACAAAAAGGTTGATGCCGAATACAAAAAAGCTGAATTGGCAGATACAAGCTTCAGCAGCAAATTCGCGGGTGCAGATCTGTTAACGGACACAGTCTTCCCTGGTAAAACCAAAAAATCCATACTTGCCGGGAAACAAAATGCCGCAATCATGATCATGGGCGCATTATGCCTGCTGTTTGGAGGTATTATAATCGGACTGGCTATCAGTAACGGCAAAAAAGAATCTGCTAAAGAACTGAATAACCTGGTTAAACAAATCCAGGAAAGAGAAAGGTTGAAGCAGTTACCTGCCAGTCAGCCAGTTGCCAAAACAGATATACCAGCCAATACTGTCCCCGAACAAGTTCTGCCCGCAACTGAGGAACAACTTGTAAGCCAAAAACTCAATACCAGTGCAAATTCCCAGGCAAAACTTGCGGTCAGCAACACCGTTTCTAAAAAAGATAAAAAATCAGAAGAACCCCTGGTTCAGACTGTCGTTCCGGATGTTCAGCCAGTAACAATTCAACCTGTAGTAGTACAGGAAAACAAAAGCCTTTCCAACGCAGCAGCAGAATCAACGAGGAAAAATATCAGGCAACTGGTCTCGGTAAAAAGTAATAAGTATAAGACTGGTGTACTCGGTGGAATCTCTGATCTTTCACTCACTGTTTCGAATAAAAGCGATTTTGAAATCGACCAGGTTGAAGTCGAAGTCGCCTATCTTGGACCCGAAAAAAGAGTTGTAAAAACACAAACTATCGTATTTAACAATATAAAACCTGGCAATCAGCTAACCCAGGAAGTACCAAGAACTAATCGTGGTGTCAGTGTAACGACAAACATCAAAGTCATCAATTCCAGGTCGCTCGGGCTTGTCCACTCTGGCATATAAATACCAGCCTGCATACAGTTTAATTCATTTTATGTAAACTGATGTATTTCATCAGAACATTTTGTGCAAATAAATTTGACTACTTCGTTGCATTTATTCAACAATTCAGCCATGTAACAACTACACAATTATCAACTACGATAACGGCGCTTTTGTAATTAGCATTCCTCTCTAACCTGCGGCCATATTGTTTCAAACGAGCCTGGTTATATTATTTCTTCAATACAATTTTCGAAAAGTTTCAGCTTGGCATAATAGTTGAAATTTCATTCCACTCCTGACCTTCTCCTATTGAAATGATATCTATTAGCGCAAGCTTGCCTCAAACAAACTAAATACAGTACATGAACAATACAGCTTTAACTCTGTTAGGGGTTGTCATTGCAGTGATTGTGCTTCACGCATTCAAAGCGTCACAAACCAGCTCTGTAACAGGTCATATGAAAATTGACCCGAAAGGCTCACGTATTGTAGCCAGGCAGGGAAACGATTCAGTTAAAACACCCGTTGCTGCTGATGGAAGTTTCAGGATTTCACTTACCAAAGGCAGTTGGCAGTTGGAGATGGAACGATTCAATAATCAGAAACAAGTTCAGAATATATTTATTGATAGTATGACAATCAGGGAGCCTGAAGATATTGATCTCGGAAATATTCTCCCTGGCCTCTGATATTTTCCCTGTGAATTCATGTCTTATGCAGTCAGCCCCGGGGCTGGCTTTTTTTTATTTGTTGAGCGGCAAGTATATGAAGATGAAGCCAAAAGTGAATAACACCTTATTAAGTATATTGCAATAATATACTCTAAAGTAATGAACTCCATCTTGATTTTAGGTGCAGGGAAGTCATCCGTTTACCTGATTGAATACCTGATAGAAGAGGCTCGTCTTCACCAATGGAAAATACGTGTTGCCGACTATGATATTGAAGCAGCCAGGGCAAAAACAGGAAACTCGGTTCACGCAGAAGTTATATTTCTTGATATTCATGATTTGGAGTTAAGAAAAAGGGTAATCTCTGAAGCGACCCTTGTAATATCTCTGTTACCGCCTGCACTTCATTATTTTGTTGCATTGGATTGCCTTGAACTCGGTAAACATCTTTTTACGGCTTCTTATATTGATGAAAATCTCAGGCAGCTAAGCCCGGAAATTGAGGAGAAGAATTTATTATTCTTATGTGAATCAGGACTTGATCCTGGCATCGATCATATGAGCGCTATGCAAATGATTGATGAAATCCGGAAAGCCGGGGGCAAAATTCAGTCATTCAAATCGCATTGTGGTGGTTTGGTTGCACCTGAAAATGATGACAATCCCTGGCATTATAAAATCAGCTGGAACCCGCGAAATGTCGTGTTGGCCGGCCAGGCTGGAGCGGTATTTAAAGAAGGGGGCGAAATAATACATCTTCCGTACCAGCAATTGTTTAACCCGGAAAACACCGTTGAGATCCCTGAACTTGGTGAATTGTGCTGGTATGCAAACCGTGATTCACTCCCTTATATGGAACTTTATGGTTTAGAAAACTGTCACACATTTTTAAGGACCACCTTGCGTTATCCTGAATTTTGCCTTGGATGGAAAAACCTGGTGGATCTGAAGCTTACCGATGAAACTATAAAATATGACACCGATGGAATGATGCTTCAGACTTTTTTTAAGCAACATTTCTCGCAGCATGGCTTTGCTGAATGGGTCGATAAAAATCTGACTGCAGGATTCAGGGAAACTGCAGAAATCCTTGAGAAAATAGAAATGTTGATAACCCTAAGTGAAGACCCGGCAGATGATGTAAAAGATGATCTGAAAAAGTTTATGCTGATAGATGAAAACGGGCAGTTAAACACTATCGGGCTAGATGAAATAAAACTTAAGGCGGCAGACCGCGTTGCCTGGCAGAAACATGAAGCTACCCTGATTATCAGCCAGTTGGTTTTTCTTGGTATGAATGATGAGTTGCTTATCAATAAAGGATACTGCAGCGCAGCAGATGTATTGCAGTTTGCTCTTGAGAAAAAACTGGCTCTCAACGAGGGAGACAAGGACATGATTGTGATGTTACACGAAGTTGACTACGAACTGGAAGGAAAGAAATTTCATGCCCGTGCTTCCTTAATAGTGAAAGGCGAAGACAATATTCACACGGCAATGGCAAAAACTGTGGGCCTGCCTCTTGGTATTGCCGCATCACTTTACTTACAAGGTCAATTACCGTTGAAAGGTTTGCAAATTCCTGTTACAAAAGAAGTTTATAACCCGGTTCTGAAAGGACTTAAAGGGAAGGGAATTTCTTTCCTGGAAACTCACCAGGTTATTGAATGAAGGTTCATCTGCACATCCAGAGTTATACTCAAACATTGCTATCATTAGAGCCAATCATTATAATCATTGCAGGCCAATCGTTCCAATGATTACAGCCACTCATTACAATCGTTGCAGCCCAACCGTTCCAATCATTGCAGCCACTCATTAAAATCATTGCAGGCAATCCTGACATTCATTACAGCGAATCCAGTAATTTGTTCAATTCAACGATACCTTCAGTCGCGGGTTTTTCTATAGCAGTAAGATTTCGCTGCCCCAGGGTATATGGTATTGTTTTATCAATGATAAATTTTGGTATACCACGCGATGTATAATTGATAAGACCTGCGGCGGGATATACAACAAGCGAAGTGCCAATCACAACAAAAATTTCTGCCTCTGCTACCAGCGGAACGGCTAGTTCCATCATCGGCACCAATTCTTCAAACCAGACGATTGCCGGACGGTATTGGAAACCATCAGGAGCCAGGTCTCCTATCATTATATCACCATGAATCGGCTTAATAATTTGTTCGTTTTTCTCGCTACGCATTTTCAAAATTTCACCATGAAGATGCATAACCTTTGTTGAACCGGCGCGCTCGTGGAGATCATCAACATTTTGCGTTATGATTTGAACATCAAATCTCTTTTCAAGTTCAGCGAGACCATAATGCGCAGCATTGGGTTCTGCGGCCAGTACATTCTGACGACGCATATTATAAAACCCGAGGACGAGCGCCGGATCTTTTGTCCATGCACCCGGCGTGGCCACATCTCTTATATCATGACCTTCCCACAACCCGTCGCTGTCCCGGAATGTTTTTAATCCGCTTTCAGCGCTGATTCCGGCTCCGGTCAATACTACCAGTTTCTTCATATTTGAAAGGTTCATTCTATTGAGCGATTCATTTGACTGAACCATTAGTTCGACTGAGTTCGACTGAGTAATTACTTCAATTGAGTGATTACATCGATTAAGTAATTAAATGAATTGAGTGAATACTTCGATTGAGGAGTTGCTTCCATTGACCTATTTCTCCTCATGAACCCTATATTCATTTCACATTCCTGCCATCTCCATGATTATCTGCCATTCTGCATCGGTAACCGGCTGTACAGAAAGTCGACCAAGTCTAACCAGCGCCATCTGGCTCAAACGTCCATCAGTCTTGATTACAGATAGCGGAACTGCTTTTTTTAATTTTTTGAATGGTTTAAAATCGACTACCACCCAGGCAGCATTGTCCGTTGTCGGATCCTGGTAATATTCTTTTGCAACTTTTGCAATCCCGACAATTTCCATTCCTTCGTTGCTGTGATAATAAAAAACCTGGTCGCCTTTTTTCATCGCCTGTAGGTTGTTCCGGGCTGCATAATTACGCACTCCATCCCAGGTTGCGGTTTTATCTTTCTGAAACTGATCCCAGGAATATTTTTCTGGTTCTGATTTTATGAGCCAATATGCCATTTGTAATTGTTTAGTTAATGAAGACCCGCAAAATAAGTTTATTCATTGCCGTTATAATGTTTTTTTTCTCATCAGCTTCAGTTGTTTTCCTGTACAAATGCTTAATCTTTTATTGTAGAGAACTAATAAATAAAATGTACAGATGAATCTAACCACTTTGGTGTTCCGTAGATGCCAGAGTTACATGTAATGGTCACGAAAATTAATGCAAATTATTAAAAACGTAATAATGAAATCAGTAATAAAACTTTCAATGGTTGTTGGCCAGCGCCATCCTTACCTACCATGTTGTGGCGGGAAATGTAAGTGCGGCACAATTGCTTGAAATGATAAAAGCCGGGAACGGAAAAGCGGAGCTTACTACTGTAGCAGGCGGCAAATTAACGGCTTCTTTGAAAGGCAAAAATGTAGTACTAACCGATGAGAAGGGCGGTATGGCAACTGTAACTACAAAAGACGTTAATCAAAAGAACGGAGTTATTCACCTTATTGATCATGTGGTGTTACTCAAGAGCTGACAAGGCTCTACGAGGGCTGGCTTCTGCCGGCCTTCTTTTTTTATTAATCTTCCAGGCAACGTTATATCTCTCAAATCTGATCACTCGTTGCTTCCTAAAAACGCTGATGTTGAGATCACTGGATTATTCCCATCCGCTTGCAAGTACATCAGCAATATGCATAGTCTGAATATTCAATTCTTTAAAACGGCTGTAGCCATCAAGATGCATAAGGCATGAAAGATCGGTTGAAATGATACAGGAAGCACCGGTAGCGATGGCATTGCCTGTTTTCTGATCAGCCATGGCGACGGAGATTGATTCAAACTTGACCGCAAAAGAACCTCCGAAACCGCAACAGGTTTCAGTATCCTTCATTTCGACCAGTTCAAGACCTTTTACTTTGGACAACAGTTTACGAGGCTCCGATTTTATTCCACATTCTCTTAGCCCCGCACATGAATCATGATAGGTTGCACGAACCGGATAACTTGCACCCAGGTCTTCAACTTTAAGAATATTCACAAGGAATTCGGAGAACTCAAAAGTCCTTTTCTGCAAGGCTTTTACCTCGTTATGATGAGAGGAGTTGTCGAAGATTTTCGGATAATAATTTCTGATAAAACCCACACAGGAAGCACTGGGAGCAACAACATAATCGGCATCCTTAAAATCGTTGAGAAATTTTGAGCAGACGGCTTTTGAATCAGCCCGGAAACCCGCGTTATAAGCCGGCTGGCCACAACAAGTCTGTTCCTGGTTATAACTGACCGTACAACCGGCTTTCTCCAGTACTTTAACCATGTTAAATGCAGTACCGGGATAAAGCTGATCAATAAAACAAGGAATAAATAGCTCAACTTTCATTTGTTCCTTTTTATTTTTTTGCTGCCGCCTTAGCGAATGAACGCTTTGAACACTCCTGACGCTAAGAACATTCTTTTTGACTTGATACTATATACTTTCTTTCTGTGCCAAAATTTTTTTTATAGAGATTTCATACGGACTTTTCCAAACGGGCGGATCGGAATTTTCAATCAAAGCAGCTTGATAATCGAGATCATTTTCAAAGCAGTTATAGCTGCCTCTTCACCCTTGTGGCCATGTTTACCACCAATTCGTTCAAGCGCCTGTTGTTCGTTGTCAACTGTCAACACGCCAAAAATAACCGGAACCGGCAAGGTCAGGTTAAGTTGAACTACACCGTCCGTTACGGCCTTGCATACATAATCAAAGTGCGGAGTATCTCCCTTGATTACACAACCCAGGGCGATGAATGCAGAAGGCCGGTTATATGTATCGAAGTTGATATCCCAATATCGTTTTATCGTGAAGGGGATCTCGAAAGCGCCTGGTACGGTGATGGTCCTTACCTGCCTGATCTTACCTTCTGCCAGGATTTTCGAACAGCCTCTTTCCAGTTCGTCTACAACCGCAGCGTTCCATTCAGTCTTGACAATAACAATGCAGGCATCCTTGTTCAGGATGCCCGTATCTATATTTAGAAGTTTTGAGTTGCTTACGTCAGCCATGTATTATTTTATTTCACCCAAACGAGTAAGGTATTTGTCAATATCATAAGCGCGCTGGCTGTTTGGATATTTTTCCTTAATCTTTTTATAAAGCTCAATTGCTTCGGCTGTTTTGTTCATTGATTCTGACAGGTAGCCGGCCCGGAAAAGATATTCAGGGGAATTGAAATCATCAGTTTCAAGCATGGTCCCGGCTTTTTTATATTGCTCCACCGCTTCCTCTTTTTTCCCAAGTTCGGCATAAGCGTCGCCCAATAAACCGGTTGCCCTCACCTGAATGAGTTTTGAGTCAGTCGAAAAGTCCTTAAGATATTTCACAGCGTTATTATAATCGCCCAGTTGCAGGTAAGATGAGCCGGCATAAAATTTTGCAAGATTAGCGGCTTTTGTACCACTGTATCTTGAAATAGCTTTAAGAAAACCAGGGGTGCTTGCATCCCCGTTAAGTGCAAGGCGAAAAGAATCAATTTTATAATATTCCTGCGCTTTCCACATAGCGTCATTGGCCTTTATTTCTTCCGGACCTTTCACAAATCTGTTATAGGCAAAAAAACCGCCGACAACTAATACGATTGCCGTAAGGCCGATCATCGCGGGTTTGCTGTATTTGCTCCAAAAATCCTGTGCACGCTCTACAACATGCTGATCATGATTTCTTTCGGTAGACACGGGTTGTTCATGCTTCACTTCAGTCGCCATCGTTGGTGTATTTTGAATTTGTATTTGAATTTATTGCGCCTTTAACGGAAAGGGGTTTTATTTATTGGGGTAGCTTAACTTTGAACTGGAATTAGTCCTTGATGAAAGGGTAATCCGCCTGACGGTAAATGTCTTTATATACTTCATCATCATTCGGCCATGGCGACTCCTCTGCAAATTTCACAGAATGAATCACGGCATCTTCTACCCTTTTATCAATAGCTGCTATTTCCTGCTCAGTAGCATATTTTTTCTCGTAGATGGTTTTCAGAACCTGTTGGATAGGGTCACGGCCCTTGTATTCTTCGACCTCGTCTTTAGTACGATACTTCTGTGGATCAGATATAGAATGTCCTTTATAACGATAAGTTTTGAACTCTAGTAAAGTTGGCCCATCACCTTCTCTTGCTCTTTTAACCGCCCGGGTAACAGAATCGTGCACTGCTTCAGCACTCATACCATCAACAGTATCGGCAGGCATTTCATAAGCATCTGCCAGTTTATAAATATCAACTACGTTGCTGGTACGCTCAACCGAAGTACCCATAGCGTAATTATTATTCTCGCAAATAAAAATCACCGGGAGTTTCCAGGTCATCGCCATATTAAACACTTCGTGGAGCATCCCTTGCCTTGCAGCACCATCTCCAAAATAAGTAAGACAAACATTGTCCGTACCCTTATATTTCTCAGCAAATGCAAGTCCTGCACCGGTTCCTATCTGCGCGCCAACAATACCGTGACCGCCGAAAAATGCCACATCTTTACCAAAAAAGTGCATACTTCCGCCTTTACCCTTTGCACATCCCGTTGCTTTACCATAAAGTTCAGCCATACAAGAATCGGCGCTAACGCCTTTTGCAAGCGCCAGTCCATGATCGCGGTAAGCGGTCACAAAAGGATCCATTTGTTTTGTGGCAGTCATACAACCCGCGGCAATCGCTTCCTGCCCAACATAGGCGTGAAAGAATCCACGGATCTTCCCTTCCATTTTATATTTTTCTTCTGCCATTAATTCGAACTGGCGAATCATTTGCATCAATTCGTACCAGTAGAGATACGTTTCTTTTGAAAATTTGGTGGCCACTTTACAAAAATTTGAGGGGCAAAGATAAGGGGAAGAGATGAATTTCCTAGTTGTTTTTGGTTATTGTTAAGATAACAGGTAATTGCACCTATCATACTCAGTATCAATCTAAGATGGCAGCTAACTACCTTCCTTTGTAATTGACTCTAAAAGTTAGTTGTTATCTTGCATGATCATCCTAAAAAGATTCGGATCATCTTCAACCTTCGGTCAATATCAGTTTTCCAGTTTAAGAACTATTCCAGCTCGCAATTTGTGTTCAAAGAGCGGATAATCGGTATTTGCGGCAGAAATGGCATAGGCAAAACCAACCTGTTGGATGCGATCTATAACCTCTGTTTTACCAAAAGTTATTTTAACCGCTCCGACACTCAAAACGTTCAGCACGAAAAAAATGGGTTCAGGTTAGAAGGTGAGTTTTTCAAAAATAATCAGCAGGTCAAGGTTGTTTCCATTTTGCGGGAAACGGGGAAAAAGGAATTTATCACGGATGGACAATCCTACGACAGGCTTGCCCGCCATATCGGGCTATTGCCGGCAGTAATTATAGTGCCGGATGATGTATTACTGATAACTGGTGGCAGTGAGGAAAGACGGAGATTTTTAGACACTTTGTTTAGCCAGCTCGACCCGGAATATCTTCAGCACCTGATATCATATAACAAAGTGCTGCAACAGAGAAACGGATATCTTAAATCGCTGGATGACCGGCGCAGCCTGAACCCTGAATTGCTTGATGCCTATGATCATCAGTTGGTTCAGCATGGCAACTTTGTTTTTGAACGGCGTCGGGAACTTCTGTCCGAACTCATCCCCCGGGTTCACTCATTCTACAATCTGATTGCCGGGAAAGATGAAGAGGTGTCGGCCGGATACGAAAGTCAACTATTGAATACCCCATTCCAGGAACTATTAATCCAGAGCCGGGAGAAAGATCTGCTGCTTCAGAGAACCACCACCGGAGCACACAAAGACGATCTCAATTTCAGCATTGCATCCCGTGTTTTCAAATCAGAAGCCTCACAGGGACAAAGGAAAAGCCTGCTTTTTGCCCTTAAGCTGGCTGAATTCGAAACCCTCCGGATTCATAAAGGTTTCGCACCCATCCTGCTTCTGGACGATGTATTTGAGAAACTTGATGAGCAAAGAATCCGGAATCTGCTTGAATGGGTCTGCCGCGACAGTTCAGGCCAGATTTTTATTACCGATACACATAAGGAGAGATTCAAGGAAAATATTAATTATTTGGGGATAAAATATCAGCTCCTGGATATTTGACATTGATCGTTTTTTTATTACCTTGTCACCACACCCCTTTTATTACCCATAACAATCAACGATGCCAAGCCAGATAGAAACCTGTGTCGGGATTCTCAATGAATCCAGCGACACCAACTCCGCCTATTTTTCTTTCACAACCGATGACACCGGCGAACATGGAGTTATAAAGGCAAATAAAGAAGGTCTCCGTCTTTATGCTCTCGAACTTCTGAAAAAATCAATAGAAATGGAAAACAATCCCACCTTAAAAGAGGTTTTGTTTTTTGACGACTATGATTGGCTGGTCGACGATGCAGGTTATAACCTCATATGGGGTGTGGATCCAACACAGTTAACCCGGGCTGAGATTCGTGACGGTGAAGTTCAGGATGCGGATAACAAGACAGCGGAGACAAACACAGCCGCGAAACTGAGCCGTGGTTCAGTATGGCTACCCTCTCTTATTATATTGTCAGGCGGCCTGATAATCGTAACCATCGCAGCATTAAAATGGTTTCATTAACTTGCACCAATGGGCGAGTATTCAATAGGCGAAGCCTTAAAACACTTTATTAAACACAGCAGGTTAAAAGGTTCCATGCAGGCACTTCAGATAGAAGATGTTTGGGAAAAAATCATGGGTAAAACCATTGCCAGGTATACTGAAAAAATCTCGATCAGCGGTCATACGCTATATATTACTACACATGTTGCTCCGCTTAAGCAGGAATTACTTTATCAGAAAGATATTATTTGCAAACGGGTTAATGAGGCGCTTGGGGAGTCGACAATTAAGGAAGTTGTGATTAACTAAACATTCTTTATTCTATAGGCTGCCTCATCGTGGCAGTGTTTATGTTGCGCGTTCATGGCGCTCACTCGGTTCTTCCCTTCGCCGGATGGGCCTGAGGTTGGTTTGATTTGCCACTGTGATTCCTGGTTAATACCATTGTTCATGTCCCGCACGTGCGGGATTGTCTCCGATCGGCTTTTAGTTCCCTGATCGGCTTTGTTTGGTATGCTTGTAGTGCTGGTTGCCTTATTGGCTAGATGTTGATGTTGCAGGTTCATGGCGTTCACTCGGTTCTTCACTCCGCCGGATGGGCCTTTCGGTTGGTTTGATTTGCCACTGTGATTCCTGGTTAATACCTTTGTTCATGCCGGTGGCTGCTGTTGTCTCCGATCGGCTTTTGTTCCCTGATCGGCTTTTTAGGTATACTTGTAGTGCTGGTTGCTGT
>Ga0193752_1000425_pt1 | contig 41428 bp, 31 predicted proteins | sample H1c1metaG_FD_144924 | JGI IMG/M metagenome (GOLD analysis project Ga0193752, IMG submission 144924) | Soil microbial communities from a riparian zone of the East river system, Colorado, United States - H1c1 | ecosystem: Environmental > Terrestrial > Soil > Riparian zone | place: USA: East River...
CCGTGAGCTGCGTGCGAATCGCGTTCACGCACTCCTTGATCGCGTTCTCCATCGTTCCCGGAACCGGGAACTTCGGCGCGACCAAGCGAATCGCCGCGAACAACCACGTCCGCAGACCCGTTCCGGTCGGAACGAGCTGCCGGATGTAGTGCCCGGACCGGTAGTAGCTCAGGTGACGACCCGCGACGAAGGCCAACGCCTGCTGCGGACCACCTGCACGCGCGCCCTGCCCGATGCCGATCGCCGGAGGCACGGCAAACAAAAACGAGAGGCCGCCCATGTCGTTCGGGCAGTGATAGACCTCGGGCAACGCCGTCGCCGTCATCTCACCGACGTGGTGCAGCATGCGACCCATCGCCGTCGAGTCGCTCGCCGGATCGATGTAGTTGCGCGGATCGACGCCGAAGTTCGTGAGCGGCTGGCTCTGCGTCGCCACGATCGCCGGAGCGAGCGTCGCGTAGATCGCGGTCAAGCCGGGATCCTGCGCCGGGTGCCACACGTAGCGACGATACAACTCGTCGTCGAGCGCACGCTTCGCCCGCGGCAAGCTCGTGAGCCGATACTTCTTGAAGAACTTCTCCTCGTCGACATCGGCCATCTGCAAACAACGCAGCGTCTGGCAGATGCACCACGACTCGTCCGGACGCTTCCCGCTCGTGTACACGCGCCGGAGCGACTGCAGCGACTCCACGCGGTACGGGTCTTCCGCGAGCAACGTGCGATGCGAGTCGATCGCGCGGTCGAAGTAGCGCTTCGGCTCCTTCGTGTAGATGAGCGTCAGCATGTCGCGGCGCTCGCGATTGCTCGGGTCGAGCTCCTGCGCGCGCTCCCAATAGCCGAGTGCATCTTGCGTGCGACCGAGGTGATCGTTCAGCACCTGCGCCCGCGCATCGAGCGCTTGGGCGATCTCCTGCGGCGTCGCATTCAGCTCTTGGAGCCGATCGATCCGAGTCTCGTACGCGCGGTCGATCCGCTCCCAGTCTTGGTTTTGCGCCAAACACTGCACGAGCGACTCGAACTGCGCTTGCCCGTTGCCTTCCGGCAAGTGCGACAACGCGAGCTCGTAGTAGTTCGCCGCCTCGTCGAAGCGACCGAGCTCCTTGTGCGCGATCGTCGCGGCGGTGTTGTAGTACTTCGCGAGTTGATCCGGCGCTTCGACCATGTCGGCGATCCGCAAGATCACTTCGATCAACCGCGACCAGTCGTGGTTGTCCGAGTACACCGCCATCAGCTTCGTCAGCAGATTGCGGTTGTTCGGCTGTTGATCGAGCGCCATCACGAACGTCTCGGCCGCTGCGTCGCGGTCGCGAATGTTCTCGAGGAACACGTCGCCCGTCCGCACGAGTAGCTCGAACCGCAGCTCCGGATCGCTCGCCGTGCGCGAACGCTGCTGGAGCAGGTTGATGACTTCGCCGTATTCGCCTGCATCCGCGTGCGCACGCGTCAGACCGTCGAGCGCAGCGTTGTCGTCCGACGTGAGTTCGAGCGCACGCTTGAACGTGCTGATCGCCGCGCGTGTCTGACCTGCCTCGAGCTGGGTTTGGCCCCAGGCATTCAGCAAGTCGATCCGAGCGGCCACGTCGAGCTCGGGTTCGAACTTCGTGTACAGCCGCTCGACGTGGCCCTCGGCCGCTTTCGCATCGCCCGTCTTACGCACGCTCGCGGCGTGACGCAGGTTGACCGCGAGATCGTCCGGCGACAGATCCCGTGCGCGCTTGAATGCATCGAGCGCCTTGTCGAGCTGCCCTTGCACCTCGTAACTCGCACCCGCGCGCTGCGCGACTTCGGCCGCTTGATCGCGCGGCAGATCGTCGAGCCGCCCGAGCACCGCACCCAAGTGCTGCGCCGCTGCTTCGTGATCGGCGTGTCGCCAAGCGATCTCACCGAGACCGACCTGCGCGAGCGTGCACGTCGGGTCGAGCTGGAGCGCCGTGTTGAACGCCTCAGCCGCCGCCGTCTCGTCTTCGAGCTTGGAGAGGTACAGGTCGCCCAGCTCGCCGTTGAGCTCCGCGCGCTCGCGATCACCTTCGCTCAGCTCGATCGCGTGGTTCAGCATCTCGATCGCGCCGTGCGTATCGCCGCGACGCGAGTAGATATGCCGGAGCGCTTGCACCGCAGCAGCGTTGGTTCGATCGGCGTCGAGTGCCTTGCGATAGCGCAAGATCGAGCCATCACGATCACCGTGCTCCTCGAGCAACTTGCCGGCACGCAGCAGGTGCTCGGCGCGCCGGTGCGGATCGGTCTCGCGATCGGCGAGGCGCTCGAATGCATCGAGTGCGGACGACATGTCGCCGACCGTGCTCTCGAGCCTCGCGAGCTCCCCGAGTGCCTCGGGCTCTTCGGAATCGAGCTCGAGGATGCGCTGACACAAGCTGATCGCACGCTCGGGCGAACCGATTTCGGTCGTCATGACGCGCTCGGCTTCGAGCAAGAGCGCCACTTTGCGACCGATGTCGGGCACCGCATTCGCGAGCCGCTCGAGCGCCTGAACGACCTGCTCGTAACGACCGACCTGCCGGTAGAGCCGCGCGAGCGAAGTGTTCGCTGCGTCGTGGCCCGGATCGATCCGCACCACTTCCTCGAACGCGACGATCGCGTCCTCGTAGTTGACGAACTCGTCTTCGAGCAGCGTGCCGATGCGCTCGAACAAGGCGATGCGTTGGCGCGGCGTCGGCGCCAGGTCCACCTGCGCGCGCAATGCTTCGAGCAGCGGTTCGTGCGACTCGCGCTCGGTGTAGACGCGCTCGAGGCCCTTCCACGCGTCGAGCTTGCGTGGAGCGACCTCGGCGACGGCCGCGTAGTGCGCTTCGGCGCGATCGATGTCGCCGAGCTGATGTTCGTACAACGACGCTAGTCTGAGCCGCGCGTCGGCCTTGAACTCACCGTCGAGCGCGGTCACGCGGCGTTCGAGCAACGTCGCGAGCTCGCGATGTTCTTCGTGCGCTTCGAGCATCTTCGAGAGCGCTTCGAGCGCTTCATCGTGCGCCGGGTCTTCCGAGAGCACGCGATCGAGCACTGCCCGTGCTTGCGCTTCGTCGTCCAACTTCTCGGCGTATACGATCGCCGCTTCGGTGCGGAAACCGCGCGCCTTGACGGGATTGAGCGAACGCTCCGCACGCGACATGTACGCTTGCGCGAGCTCGGTCCATGCTTGCGAGGCGCGGTAGATCTCCGCGGTCGCATCGAACGCCGGATCGTGCTCAGGCTCGACCGACAGCGCCTGCGAGAACCACTGCAGCGCCATGTCCCCTCGACCGAGGCGCGTTCCGTACCAGCGGCCGATCATCACGTACAGCTGCAACAGATCCTGCAGATCTTTGCGGCGCTGCGCCGCGCGATCCGCTTCGTCTTGGTTTTGCTGCGCTGCGATCGCGTCTTCCGCGGCCGCCAAGTCATCTTCCGCCGCTGCGAGCCGCGCCGCTTCGTCGTCGCTCAAGGTGAGCGCCGCATCCGCTTCGTCTTCGAGCAGCTCGTCGCCGCGCAAGCTCTCGATCTCGGCTTCGAGCTCTTCGAGCTTCGCGCGCCCATCAGCCAACTGTTGCTCGCGATCTTCGAGCTCGGCTTCCGTCGTCGCGACGTCTTGTGCGAGCGCTTCGAGGTCGGCTTCGATCGCGGACGCCGCGTCTACGAGCACTTCAGCCTGGCGTGCGAGCGCGGCAAGCTCGGCTTGCTGCGCCGGCGTGGGTTGCTGACCGGCACGCGTCTCGGCGAGCTCGTACTGCTCGACCGCGTTTTCAGCTTCGGCGTGTGCGTCCTCGTGCAGCGCCTGACGCTCGTCTGCGAGCGCACGTGCTTCGCGCACCTGCTGCGTCGCTTCGGCTGCGTGAGACTCGAGCGTCAAGAGCTCGCGATTCAGCACCGCGAGGCGCTGCTCGAGCTCACCGACCTGCACCAGCTGCTCTTCGCGCTGGGCGCGATCGAGCGCGGCACGGCCCTCTGCTTCTTCCGCGACTTCCGCCTGAACCTCGACGAGCCGCTCGCGCGCCACGCTCACAGCCGCTTCGGCCTCGAGCCGAATCACTTCTTGGTCGCCGAACAGAGTCGCGTGACTCTGCTGCGCCGCTTCGCTCAGTGCTTCGAGCGCTTCGGTCGCGCGATCCGGATGCCCTGCGATCAAGCGCTCGATCGCACGCTGCGCGCGCCCGTCGTTCGGGTTGTGCACGAGCGCCTGGACCCAAGCGATCGTCGCGTTCTCGGGATCTTGCAGCTTCTCTTCGTAGACGGTCGCAACTTCGTGCAGGAGCCCGGTGCGCGCCTCGGAGTTGTTCTCGGTTTCGACGCGATCGAGCAGCAGCTCGAGCAGGCCGCCAAAGTTTCCCGAAGCACGCCGCGCGACTTCCAAGCCGCGACGCGCGATCTCATTGCCCGAGTCGAGATCGAGAATCTGTTGATACGCCGCTTCAGAGCGCAGCGGATCTTTCAGGTCGCTCTCGTAGATCCGTGCCGCCTTGAACAGCAGCGACAAACGTTCTGCGCCGTCTTGCACGACGCGCGAGGCTTCTTGGAACACGGTCGCCGCGCGATCCCAGGCCCCCGACTCACGCGCGAGACTTTCGACGCCGTCAGCGGCGTGCTCGTCGGTCGGGTTCGACAACAACTCCGTCCGAGCCTGCGCGAACGCGAGCTCGTCGAGCGGACGACGCTTGCCAGGACGCCGGACGGCGGTGTCGAGCGCTTCGAGCAACTCTTCCGAGTTCCGATATCGCTCTGCCGGATCCTTTTCGAGGCACTTGAGCACGAGCGCATCGAGCGACTCGGAGATCCAACCCTTGCGACCGTACGTCGACGGCGCTTCGGGACTGGCGGATACGTGTTGCGCGATTACGTCGATCGCACTCTCGCCCAAAAACGGCGCGCGTCCCGTCAGCGTTTCGAAAATGAGCGTGCCCATGCCGTACACGTCGCTGCGTGCATCCGGCTCTTGGCCGCGCGCTTGCTCGGGCGCCATCGCCTTGGCGGTGCCGATGATCGGCAACACCGTCGTCACGTCGACTTTCGGTTCGGCGCGCGAAAGTAACCGTTCGGCGCCGGCATCGACGAGCACGCCCGTGAAGTCGGCGTCTTGGCCCTCTTCGTCGGACGAGCGCATCACGAACACGTTTTCGACCTTCACGTCGCCGTGCACGAGGCCGCGCTTGTGGAGCGCCATCAAACCGCGAAGTACGCCTTCGAAAATCGCGCGTGCTTCATTGATATGAAGTGGCCCGGTGCGCTTGATACGTTCGCCGAGCGGCTGCCCGCCCACGAACGCTGCAGCGACCCACGGCCGCAAGTCATCGAGCTGGCCGACGCCCAGGATTTGCGCGAGCCCTTCGGAGCGCAGCGACTGCATGACACGTGAGACGGTCGTGAAGCGATGTACTGCCGCGCGATCGCGCGCGAACTCCGGACGTATCACTTTGAGTGCAGCCTGGCTGCCGCTCTCAGCTTCAGCCAGATACACGACCGACAAGCCACCTTCGCCCAGCTTCTTTACGACCTTCAGGTGACCGACTTGAGTTCCCGGGGCGAGCTCGCCATTCGCCATGCCCCTGAGCGCGGTGCGCATGCCCGTGTCTGCTTCGGTCGAAGTCAGCAAGATCGCGTCGACTAGCGCAGCGAGTGCATCTTCGTGGACGCAGTATCCGACCAGGGACCGGGCGAAAGCTCCCTTACTCGCAGTGCCGCCCACAAGCGTCGGATCGAATCCGAGTACGTCGGCGCTCAGTCGCATCATGTCATCGAGGTCGTAACGACGTTCGAGCTCGCCTTGAACGAGATTCAGAGCGGAGTTGTTCATGGACTTTCCTGACAGGGCTACCTCAGTGTCATGCAAGCGAAGAACGTCAAGACGCGCGGCGGGCGGGTCCCTACGCGTGCGCGCAGTGTATGCAATGCCGACCGACCGAACGGCAGTAGTTTTATCTGGGTTTCTGTACGGAATCTACACATGCCTGCAAATTAGGGCGCTATCCGTGCGCCGAGCAAGCGCGTAACTAACTGATGTCACACGTCATTTTCGAGTTCTGTGGGCGGGAATACGCCGCCGTTGACGGCGACCGACTGCTCGACGTCTTGGACGATTCTGGGGGCCACGGACTGCCGCTGGCGTGCCGCGCTGGCAACTGTGGCGCTTGCCGCGTGCGCGTTCTTGAAGGCGAGTCGGCACTCGCGCAGCCCACAGCTGCAGAACAAAACTTGCTCGACCTGTGCGGTGCGCAGCGCAACGAGCGGTTAGGGTGTCAGATCCGAGTCAAACCGCGATCGGATGCAAAGACTGCGCGTCGCGTGCGAATCGAGCGAGTGTAAGGAAGCAATCGCGGGGCTGGGTCTGATCCCGCTGGTGCGATTACGACAGAGTCTTCGGCGGTTCGGTCGCACTCGAAGGGCTCTGCGCCATCCGTAAATACATCTGGGCGGACTTGTCAGCCGGCTCGATCTTGAGCGCTTCTTGCCACTGCTCGATCGCGCGCGTCCGTTGACCACTGACCAATAACAAAACGCCCATCGCTATCCGCGCCGGGATGTATTTTGGTTTGACGCGAATCGCCTCTTCGAGCTCATACCGCGACGCCGCGAGATCACCCATCTGCCGGTAGACGTTTGCGAGCCGCACACGCAGGTCCGCGAACTGCGGGCATAAGCGCACCGCGTTGCGATACTCCTGCACCGCTTCGTTCGGCATTCCCACGTCCAAATAGGCTTGCGCGAGGTCGGCGTGAATGTTCGCGATCTTGCCCTTGGCAAACGCGTCCACCTGATCGCTTCCGTGACCATCGCGCAGGATCGCGCTTCGATACACCTGCTGCGCCTTGTCGTACTCGCCGAGATCGTTATAGGTCACCGCGAGGTTCAGCGCGGCTTCCGTATAGTTCGGGTTCTGATCGAGCGCGCGACGAAACTCTTCGCGCGCTTCTTCGAGCCGACCTTTGTCGTGATGGATCACGCCCATCATGTTGTGAACGTCGGCGAAGCGGTGACCGCCTTGCGCGATCACCTTCAACAGAAAGTGCTCGGCCTTGTCGTACTCGCGCTTCTCGTAGTGCTCCCGGCCGAGCGCGATCGCTTGCTTTAGCTTGTCGTCGACGTCCATTGGGCATGGCAAGCGTACTGTGCACGGCCAGACCCGATCAACATAAGCACAACGATCTCAGCTTCCTAGCCGCTGTAGGCGGGACCGCGCCGTTTCGACCTCAGCGCTCTTCGGAAAGCGCTGCGTGATCTCGGCAAACGCCCTTTTCGCCTCGGACCACTGCTTGAGCTCGACGTAGGTGTCGCCGAGCAGCAACAATGCCTCCGGCTCGTAGCCGCTAGTAGGATACGCAGTGATCAGCGTGCGTAGCCGCCCTATCGCCGCCTGAGGGAAATCTCGGCGTAGGTAGAAGCGGGCCACATAGAGTTCATGTGCGGCGAGCAGACGAATGGCGTGATGCGCCATGCGGTTCGCGCGCGCCACCAGCGGATCGTGCGGGAAATCGACTACGAAGCGACTGAGCAGGCGCAAGCTTTCACGCGTGTAATGTTGCTCACGCTCGAAGGTCGAGGGCGAGAAGATCCACTCGCTCGGGATCTGCTGATAGTTGCTGAGCGCAACCATGAAGCGCGCGTATGGCACTTCCACGTGTGAGGGCCGGTAACGCACGAACTGCTCGTAGGACTGGATGGCCTCGGTGTACTTGCCGTCTTTGAACAAGCAGTCCGCGGCGCGAAGCTCCGCAAGCGCCGCAAATCGCGTGTACGGATAGAGCCTACGCACGTTGCGAAACTGCGGCTCGGCCTGAATGCACTCGTCGTCGTAGAAGTGATCGAGTGCGTCTGCGTAGGCTTGGCGCGCTTTGTCCCCGTAATCGAGGCTCGCCGAGCTCGTGGTGCCGCAGCCGTTAGCAGCGGCCGCCGACAGCGTCAGAACCGCGAGCAATGCGCCGCGCGAGAGGAATCGGGCTGCAGCGTGGAGCGGCAACCCGAGGGTCGAGCCTGGGACGCGGGTGCGGCAGACTGCGGAGGCGTAACGTGCGGACGTGGGCATTGGGTCGAAGTTTTGGAAGGAACGGGCGGTACCCTGTACTACCGGCTTGCCGGAAAATCCACCGGCGCAGCTCTCAAACTCTGCAGCAAGTCTTGTAATTCCGCGAGGTTTGAAGAAATTGAGGGCACTACGCGTCGCGGATTGCCGATGACGAAGGAGAGGTCGAAGTGACCAGCATCACCCGATTGGCCTGCTGTGCATTGGCATTTCACGGAATCGTCGCGACCAGCGCGCTTCGTGCCGACCCTTCGGCGAAGCCCGGCAAGCCGGCGAAACCGGCGGCTGCTGCTGTGGGCGGCGGTGATCCCAGCGAGGCTCGGGCACGCGGGCTCACGCTGATTCGGCTGGGAAAGCTGAAGGAGGCCGAGGCTGCGATGAAGCAGGCGGCCCAGGCGCGGGGGCAGTCGATCGAAGCGCTCTACGACCTCGCCCGGGTGCAGTTCGCCGCGGACGACTACCAGAAGTCGCGGTCGGCGTGCCGGGCGCTGACGGTAAAAGACAAAAACGCGATGTTGAGCGACCTGTGCATGGCGCGGGCGTTTCTGGTCTGGCGGCGCGCTTCGCGCGCGACCGAATACGTCGCGAGCGCACTCGCAAAGGCGCCGAACGATCCGGACGTAGTCTTGGCCGATGCAGACCTCAAGCGCGTCTCGGGCGATCTCGAAGCGAGCAAGGCGGCGTATCAGAAGCTGTTGTCGATCGCGCCGGGCGACCCGGATGCTTCGTTCGGGCTCGGGCAGCTGTACTTGATCGCTCCTGACAACGAAGCCGCGCGCAGAGCGTTTGCGGCTGCACTGCAGAGCGCGCCGGATTGGCCGGACGCGATGTTCGAGCTCGGCAGGCTCGAGTCTGGGACGAAAGCAGTGAGCTTGCTCGAGCGTGCGATCGCAGCGCGACCGAACTGGCCGGAAGCGCGGTTGGCGCTCGGAGCAGCGCGGCTCCAAAATGGTGAGATCGACGCGGCGGAAGCGCTGTTTCGCGACGTGTTGAAGGCGAACCCAAAACTGCCGCTCGCACATGCACGGCTCGGGATGGCGCTCGAAGCCAAGAAGGATTTTCAGGGCGCCGAGACCGAGTTGAAGCGCGGTCTGGAAGGGTTGCCGAACGACGTGGATGCGGCGCTGTCCCTCGCTCGGGTGTATGCGCAGACGGAGCGCAACGAGGACGCGTTTGCGGCGTACCGCAACGCGTCGAGTCTGGAGAAGACGGGATCGCTAGCACTCGTGGAGGCCGGCATCTTCGCGATGAAGCTGCAGCGCAACACGCTGGCGCAGGCGTTTTTGGAAAAAGCGGTCGAGCGCACGCCGAAGTCTGCCGCAGCGCAAGCGCGGTTCGCGGATGTGCTATTGGCACGCGGCGAGAAGGCGCTCGCGAAGCAGCACTACCAGATGGCGCTCGGTGGCGAGGGCGACGTCGATCGCCAAGATGTTCAGCGAAGGCTCGCCGCATTGAAGTAGATCCTCTCCGTGCGTACCGAACTCTCGAAGACGTTTTATCTAGAAGCGGCACATCGGTTGCCGAACGTTCCCGAAGGCCACAAGTGTGCGCGGCTGCATGGGCACAGCTTCGAGGTCACGCTGCACGTGCGCGGCGAAGTCGATCCGAAACTCGGTTGGGTTATCGACTTCGCGGAGATCGTGAAAGCGTTTGCGCCGATGCACGAGCTGCTCGACCATCGCTACTTGAACGAAGTGCCGGGGCTCGACAATCCTACGAGCGAGAACTTGGCGAAGTTCATTTTGGAACGCGTGACGTTGCCGGGTGCGGGGTTGAGCGCGGTGACGGTGTCCGAGACTTGTACCTCCAGCTGCACGGTGTATGCCGACGCTGATTGAACGCGCGCGGGCTGCGGCGCGCACCGCCGCGATGGCTGGATTCACGCTCGGGATGATGAGCGGAGTTCGGGTGCGTCAGCGTGTGTCGCCCGAGGCTGCGCGCTACGAGGTCTATCAAGCGTGGATGAAGCGCTGGTGTCAGGGCTTGCTCGACATCTTCGGCGTGCACGCAGTTATCGTCGGAGCGGCAGAGCTGCCGCCGTTGGCTGCAAGCGCACGGCTAGTGGTGTCGAATCATCGATCGCCACTCGACATACTCTTGTTGCTCCGGCAGTTCGGCGGTTGCGTGCTGAGTCGCGCAGATCTCGCGACCTGGCCGGTGCTCGGGCCCGCTGCAATCAGCGCAGGGACGATTTTCGTCGATCGCAAAGACACGATGAGCGGTGTGGTCGCCGTTCGGAAGATTCGTGATCGGTTGATCCGCGGGCGGACGGTGATCGTGTATCCCGAGGGAACCACCTACGCGGGCGACGAGGTGAGGACGTTTCACGAAGGTGCGTTTGCGGCCGCGCGCGGTTTGAACATCGAGCTCGTCCCGGTTGGGATCGCGTATCAGGCAGGTTCGGAGTTCGTGGAACCGACGTTCGGAGCGCATCTCGCGCGGGTCGCAGGGCGAACGGAAACGCGCGTGGCAGTAGCGGTCGGAGCGCCGTTGCCGATGCTGGGCTCGAGGCGAGAAACGGCGGCGGCGCTGCATACCGAAATTCAAGCGTTGGTTTTGAAAGCTCGCGCGAGTTTGAGCCCGTAACGACTGAGCTATGCTGCGACCGTGGATGACAGGTCAGAGGCACTTTTGTCACTCGGTCGCGTGCTGCAGCGCAGTCGCTACGAGTTCGTGACTGTCACACCCGACACGCATCGGCGCGTCCACGCGCGGGCGGAGCGACTCGATGGCTCCCGCGCGCGCACGCTGCGCGACGTGTTCGGTTGGAATCGCTCGTTCGAGCGCAGCCTAGTGGCAGACGATGTGTTTTCGCTGCTCGAGCGAGCCAACGTGGTCGAAGCGGCGGGGCCCCTGTGGCGGTCGCGCGTGCGATTCTCCACGCTGGGCGGCAAACTTTTCGTTCACTCGGGTTTCCCCACTGTCGACACGGATGCGGTGTTCTTCGGACCTGACACGTATCGTTTCTGTGCGCTGCTCGAGCGCTGGGCGCCCACTGCGCAACGCGCGATCGACGTCGGCTGCGGAAGTGGCGCGGGCGGACTGGTCGTGAGCGCTCGCGCTTCCGAAGTTGTGCTCGCAGACATCAACTCACGCGCTCTCGCCTTCGCGGAAGTCAACGCTGCACTGGCGTCGCAAGAGGTCACGTGTGTCCACAGCGATGTGCTCGAAGGCGTCGAGGGAACTTTCGACCTGATCATCGCGAACCCACCGTACATGCGCGACGCGGCCGCTCGAACGTACCGCGACGGTGGGGGCGCGTTTGGCGAAGCGCTGAGCGTCCGCATCGTGCGCGAGGCGTTATCGCGACTCGCAAAGGGTGGCACGCTGATCGTCTACACTGGCGCGGCTATCACTGATGGCGTCGACCAATTTTACGCCGCGGTCCGACCCCACCTCGACCGGGAAGATTTGTCAGTGATCTATGAAGAGCTCGATCCTGACGTGTTTGGGGACGAGCTCGAGCAGGCACAATACGCACAGGTGGAGCGAATCGCCGCAGTCGGTCTGAAAGTGAGAGTGCCCGTTTAGCGGGATGTGCGTGCCGATGAGGTACCCTGGCGCTCGTGAACGTCCGGATTGTTGCTGGTCTGAGTCTTGCAGAACCTAGGGGAATGCCGCTCGACGCATTTCTCCCCGAGCCAATCCAAAAGGGACTCGACAGTAGCAACGCCCACCAACTGCATAGCCGCCTGTGTGACCTGAACCGGGCGCGAACTCGACCGACCACCGATGCGAGTCGCTGGGAATCGGCGCTCGATGAAGAGCTGCGTTTGCGGCGCATCGAACATCGCTACGTCGAGGAGATGCGTGAAGTCGTACGCGCGCGCGCCGAGTGTGCGCCGACGACGCCTGACGCATTCGTGGCTTGGTTCGAAGACCTGAAGAAGACCGGGCCCGGCCAAGCTGACCCGCTCTTTCCGTGGCTCGAACATTCAGCATCGTTCGACCAGCTGCGCTGGTTTCTGACGCAAGAGATGGCCGGCGAGGCAGGGTTCGAAGATCTCGTCGCGTGGACGCAGGTCAAGCTGCCGGCGCAAGCCAAGCTCGAGCTCGCGCGCAATTACTGGGACGAGATGGGTCAAGGAACGCTCGGTGGCATGCACGGACCGATGCTCGAACAGTTAGGTCACGCACTCGACTTGACCGTGACGGTCGAGGGCACCGTGTGGGAATCGCTCGCGCTCGGAAATCTAATGAGCGCGCTCGGCGCCAATCGACACTACACCTACCAATCGGTCGGGGCGCTCGGCGTCATCGAGCTCACGGCGCCCGGTCGCGCTGTCTGCGTGAATGCGGGAATGAAGCGCTTGGGCGTGGCTGGAAGTGCGCGGCGCTATTACGCGCTGCATGCGACGTTGGATATCAAACACTCGGCAGCTTGGAACCGTGAGGTACTTCGGCCACTCGTCGATAGCGATCCGCGGATCGCGACCGCGATCGCAGAAGGTGCGCTGATGCGGTTACTCGCAGGCGAGCGTTGCTTCGTTCGCTACCGACAACAACTCATGCCGTGAGATAGCCGAGCTTGCGAAGCACGGATTGGCCGCGATCGCGAAACGCATCGCCGATGTCGATGCGGTAGCGCAGGTTCGGCACGTAGATGCGGCGCGCGAGTGCGTAGGCACTCTGTTGCGCCGCGATGATCGTTGGACCGGTACCGGTCGCAACGCCGATGTAGCCCGTGATGCCGCTCGTCACGAGTTGCCCCTGCGCATCGCGCGCGACTTCGCTGAAGTGAATGCGGTCGAGCTCTTCGGGCGTGAGCATTGGATCCCACGACACCGGAAGCCCGCGCGAGAGCTCGCGATACCCGTAGCGATAGGGAAACGGCGGAACGGTCAGCACGACGCCGCATGCGAAGCCCGGTGTAGTCTCGAAGCGCAGGCCGTCTTTTCGCAATATGCGTTTGAACAGCGACGGCCAACCTTCGACTTGAAGCGCATCGAGGATTGCGAAGCCCGGATACCCGAAGCGGCACGTCAACTCGAGTGGCCAAATGCCTTGCTCGTTGATGATCGTATTCAGATTGATGTAGCCGAGATATCCGCCTTCGCGCAGCAGCGGTGCGAGCCGCGCGAGTGTCAGATCGAACAATCGATCGGTGTCATCGTACGTCAGCAGCGTGCCCATCTCGCCAGTCAGCTCACCGAGGTCACCAGGAAACAAACGCTTGTGCTCCCAGTCGAGGCACGCGGGGCGCAAGAACTCAGTGCCGTTGAAGTACGCGCCGAGCCCGGTCTCGACGCCTTCGATGTACTCCATCAGCACGAAGCTGCTGTGCGTGATGTCGATGTTCGCGAGCCGTGCCGGCTGACCGGCGAGCAGCGCGATGATGTCGCTGCCGTCCGGAGCAGCGCCCACGTAGTTGCGCGACGAGGCCGTCTCACTACCGTCGAGCTTGAACACGTAGCGGCGTGGATTTGCTCGCACGAACGTGATCGCGCGTTCGTAGTCGTCGAACGCGTGGGTGCGCGCGGTCTGAAGCCCCATCTCGGACAGTGCGCTCTGGCCGAATGCCCGATCGTTTTCGAGCCGATCGCCGAGCGCACTGCCGCCGATCACCTGGAAGCCGTCGCGGCGAAGCTCTTCTTGCAATGCGCCGTGTTCGGCAGTTTCGAACACGATTACGCCGTCTTCGCCTGCGTTGCGGATCCAGTCGAGCTCGGTTCGATAGTCATCGACGCGAGTCAGCATACCGTCCATGACGCCGTGCTCGTCGAAGTCGCGGCAGTAAAAGCGAACCTCGTGTCCAGCGGTGCGAAGCCGCAAGTACATATCCCCGAGATCGCCGCTGTGCCCGATTCCAAGAAAGCGCATCCGTTTATTGAAGCATGCGACGCACGCGCGAGCATCAGTGATCAAGATGTGACGTATTCGAGATCGAGATGACTCATTACGTGCGCGCAACAACGTTGGCCAAACGACTTTGGCAACTTGACTGCGCTATCGGAAGAACTGAGGCTGCGCGACGAGGGCCTGCCATGAGTCATTACAAGAATATGCCGCGACGCATCTCGCGTCGCGATTCGTTGAAGGTGTGTTTGGTGCCCGCGGGCGCGATCGCCGGCGGCTGGTTGATCGGTTGCTCGAGCGATGGAAGCGCGATGAACGGTCAGCTTGGCGGTGCGCCGGTAGTGCCGACCGCAGGCGCTGGAACAGGCGCGTCAGGTAGCGGCGTGGCGGGCGCGACTGCAGCTGCGAGCGGCTCACCTGCGAGCGCGGCGGCGGGCGCGAGCGCCGCAGCAGGGAGCAGTGTGACTGCAGCTGGCAGCGGCGGAACTCCCGCGGCGGCGGGTGCAGGTGGCAGCGTAGCGGCGAGCGCCGGCACCGGCGCAACGGCGGGTGCTCCGAGCGCAGCTGCCGGCGGCATGGGAGCCCCGGTGACGGCCGGGGCTGCAGCACCTGCAGCCGGAAGCGGCAGCACGATGACGATGGTTCCAGCGGGTTGGGCGATGGGTGGGACGAAGTCGATGATGGGCAACTATCCCGACCCCTTTGCAACCGCGCCGAGTGGCGCCGCGTGCAACTTGTTTCCGTCGCAGACGCTCGGGCCTTGTTACAGCGCGATGCCGATGATGCGTGAAGACATCAGCGACGGCACGGTGGGGTTACCGGTGCGGTTGTCTTTCTTGGTCGTCCGCAACGGCTGTACGCCGATCGCGGGTGCGAGTGTCGACATCTGGCACAGCGGTTCCGATGGCATCTACTCCGCGTATGCGACGGGCACCATTTGCAACCCGGGTCAGACGAACGTGATGGCGAAGACGTTCTGCCGCGGGGTGCAACTCACGGACGAGACAGGTCGCGTCCACTTCAACACGGTCTTTCCGGGTTGGTATCAGGGTCGTTCAGTCCACATTCACTTCACGGTCCGCATCAACGGAACCGAGGAGGTGACTTCGCAGTTGTACTTCGAAGACGCGCTGACGACGGAGATCCAAGCCCAGGGCGAATACAAAACGCGTGGAATGCGAACCACGACGAACGCGAACGACACGATCTTCAGGTCGGGTGGAGCGACGCCGGACGAAGTGATCATGTCTACGGCGAAACAAGCCGATGGTGCACTGCACGCATGGAAGGTGTTGTCGATCGGGTGATCAGAACTGGAAGTAGATGAACTCGGCGCCCGCGCCGGACATCACGACCGCGGCCATCAAGATCGCGCCGAGGGCTGCGCCTTCGATGGCCGGACCCCACCACGCATTGCGTGCGACCAACGCCTGCAATGCCGACAACCATCCGTGCACGCTGCGCTCCAGCACGTGTAGGCCCGCGCAAACCAGGACGACCACGGTCGGCAGCACAGGCCAGCTCACGAAGTAAGTCTTCGTGAACAGCGCGGTCCAGACCGTGACTGCTGCCGACAAGGTCGGAGCCCGGAAGGTCACCCAGATCAGACACACAGCGTGGAACGTGAACAGGATGCGCGGCACATCGCGCCAGCTCAGCTGATCGGTTTCTGCCCCGCGCGTCGCACCGAACCAGCGTTCCACCGCGAGCAAGCAGCCGTGCAGTGCACCCCACACGACGAAGTTCCAACCTGCGCCGTGCCACAGCCCCCCTAACAGCATAGTCGCCATCAGGTTCAGGGCCGTGCGAACTGCACTGCCGCGGTTGCCTCCGAGCGGAATGTAGAGATAGTCGCGCAACCAGCGCGACAGCGAGATGTGCCAACGCCTCCAAAACTCCGACGCACTGCGCGACAGGTACGGCTCTAGAAAGTTGTGAGGCAGCTCGAAGCCGAGCATACACGCGAGACCTCGGGCCATGTCGGTGTAGCCGGCGAAGTCGAAGTAGATCTGGAACGCGAAGCTGTAGACGGCCAGTAGTTGAGCCGGCCCGCTCGCCGTGCCCGGTTCCGCAAACACGTCGTTCACGAACGGCGCGAGAAAGTAGTCGGCGAAGATCGCCTTCTTCACTAGACCCGCCGCGATCAGCCACACGCCGCGGCGCGTACGTGCGGGATCCGGTGCGCCACCGGCGGCGAGCTGCGGCAACAGCTCGTAGCCGCGCATGATCGGCCCCGCGATCAGATGCGGGAAGAACGTCACGAACAATACGTAGCGAGCGAAGCTCGGACACGGCTGGCGGCGCCGGTAGATGTCGATCGTGAGGCTGATGATCTCGAAGCTGTAGAACGAGATCCCGAGCGGCAGGAGCAGGTCCGGAGCCGGAATGGGCCCCATGCGCAGCTGAGCCAACACCGGTGCGACGGCTTCGATCGCAAAGACCGCGTACTTGAACGCCGCGAGCAGCGACAGCGTGAACGCGATCGAGACGATCACGTACCGGCGAGGATGCTGGCTGCGCATCATCCCCAGCACCAGCAGATAGTTGACGCCTAATGTCCCGAGCAGCAGCAGCAGATAGCTCGGAATCCACAGTGTGTAGAACAACAGGCTGGCAGCGAGCAGAACGTGTACGCGCGCGCGCCACGGCGCGACTCGCAGCACGATCAGCAACGCGACGAAGAAGATCGCGAACTGGAAGCTATTGAACAACATACTTGGCAGGCTCGGTCGGCACGCTCTTCACGAGTGCCGCAGCGACGTGACCGGCGAGCCGAAACGTACCGTTGGGCTGGCCGTCGAAGGTGAAGTGGTCCCCGGGATCGCGAAACGCTCGCTCCGGCAGCACGCCATGAAAATCAACGAACTCACCGCCCTGCTTGCGCACGGTCCGGGCGATGGTCTGCAGCGAGCGCTCGAGCTCTCGCATCGGGAGCCCCAACTTGCGAAGGTGGTCGACGTTGATCGGCGCGGTGTAAACCAGGATCGGGATGTTCGCGTGGGTGAACCGAGCGATGACGGTGCTCAAGATACGCAAACCTGGATTCTGCAACGAAAGACCGCGAAACAGCGGCCGAAGCGAGCGCTCCGCAGCCGCACTCGACTGACGTGCCAACTTGTCGACCTCCGTGGTCTGGCGGACCCAGCGGGCGAGGCCCAACTCGGACTGCATGTCCTCGTTCGCTTTGATTCCGAACGCCGAATCTGCGCGAGTGGCAAGCCATTCTCGGAGCTTGAACACGCGGCCTTGAAGCCGCCGCACCTCGGGCCACGTGCGCTCTGCGCCGCAAGTGACGAGCGCGCGATAGAACAGGAGCCGGTCCGCCGTCAGACCGCCGTGAAACAAAGGAAGCGACAGCGCTTCGAAGAGTTGTGACGGGGCTAGCCAGCCAGCCGACTCGGCGTATGAGAAGGCGCGCAGCGCATCGTAGCTGAAGCTGCGTAGGTTGAGCGACAGCACGACGCGATCGGGACGCGCGTCGATGATCTCTTGGCTGATCAGAAACATCGCAGCTGGGCCGAGACCAGGCACGCGGAGTGTGCTGAGCTCGATCTGCTCGCCGTGCTCGCCATACTTGTGGAGCGCGGCAGCGATGCGCTCAGGCAGTGCCTGCTTCCGCGGTGCCTTCATACCGGCTGCAGCCAACAGCGTCGAGTCACCGAGCAAAGCCACGTGCTGCTTCCCATGCACGTCGGCGAACCGCTTCCTGAACATGACCACGTTTTCGTGCAACGCAAACGACGTTGTAACCTCGGCGATCTGCGCCGCATCGATACTGGTTCGCGCGAGCGTCCACACGGCGCTGGCACTGCTCACGAACGCGATCGAAAAGACGAGCCACCGACCGAGCGATCGCACGGCGTGATTCGCTGCACTCATGAAGCACGACCAGCCCCGCAGCGAAGCCATGTTTGCGCGGCGATCGGGGGAGCCGACGGGTTCACGCAAGCACTATAGTGGAGGCATTCGGAGTGCGAAACGCAAGATAACTGAACCACGCGCGGCGTATCGCACTGGTGCAGGAGTGTGGCGCGCTGTCTTTGGATAGCTGGCCGACGAGGGCAATGTCGTACTGCTGCCCAGCTGCCGCACCATCATTGCAGTTCACGTGCAGGCAGTTCGCGTGAGTGATGATGTGGCATTTGACATGCTCGATCTGATGTCATGACCGTCAGTTTATGAGCAATCAGTATCGACATCGTTGTCACCATCATTGGATTATCGATTGAGCGCGGCTCGACAGCTTCGCGCAACTTCTCGAGGTCCTGATGAAGCGTTCTTTCGCGTATCTCTTCGCAGTAGCAATCACTGTGATCGCAACGAGCTCCTGCGGAGACGACGAGACACCCGCCGACGCGGGTCCGGATTCTGGTAAAGCCAGCACCTGCGGCAATGGAAAGGTCGAGGGTGCCGAGCTCTGCGACGGCGACAACCTGAACCACGAAACCTGCGCCACGGTCGGTGACGGCATCTACAGCAAGGGCACGCTGCTCTGCTCCAAGAAGTGCGTCTTCGACATCAGCATGTGCTTCGGCGAAGACAGCGGCATGTCCGACATGGACGATGGCGGTGGCGGCGGCGGCGGCACCGGCGGCTGAGCAGCAACGCGGGGGGAAGTGTCGTACCGAGGCCGCGCCGTCGGCTCAACGCGCGGATAAGAGCGAGGCATCGCCAGCGTTGCTGGGTGGCTCGGTCGACACTGTGAGGTCGCGCTGTAGATAGAAGCGCACACAGTCGTGCACGTTTCTGACTTGCTCGAGGAAAGCTTCAGAGCCGCCCTCGCTATAGTCGATCGCCAAGGCTCGGTGCGGGTCGACAGAGGACCAGAACGCAGTGGTGAACGCGCCATCGCGGAACAGCGCGCACTGGCTTCCGTTGGCCAGTCCAGGGCCGTTGCACACCACAGTGACACAACTCGATTTCGTGTTCGCCCGCAGCGCCTGAACTGCGATCTCGTGAGCATCGCGATAGGCTGCACCTCGCGATGTGTTCAAGTGTTCCAGCGACTCGCGCCAGGGGGCGAGCAACGCGAGCGCGAGGAGGAGCGCAGGGGATCGAAACGCGGGCCGCAGGCGCGGAAGTAGTGCTTCCCAGATAGCGCCCAAGAGCAGCGCCGCGGGCGGCAGCAACGCCAGTGCAAAGCGCGCCGTCGGCAGCGCTAACACGGCGAAGGGCAAGAGCATTATGCCGAGCCACACCGCACCGACTAACGCGAGCTGAACCAGCTGTGAGCTGGCATCGAACGGCACGCCGCGACGGTGACTCGCGAAACGCGACCATACGACCAGTGCTAACAACCCGACCGCAGCACAAAACTCGAGCTTCCCGCCCATGACGAGCTCGAGGTTACCGCGAGTGTTGCTCAGCATATCGAGGCTGACGTCGACGTCGTAGAACCAGTTCAGTTGCCGAGTCGGAACCCCCGATACGCGAAAGTCGAGGAAGAGGACGACGACCGCGAGATGAGGCCAGAGGTCGCGCGCAGACTTGCGTGCGCGAGCCGGCAGTGGACCTGAGTGTACGAACAGCGCTGCCACGAATGCGGTGAACGGCATGCCGGCCGAGATCTCGTTGCACAGCACCGCGATCGCGAGCATCGAGCAGCTTGCCCAACGTTCGCGAGCGCGCCCGCTGCGGAGGTAGTCCAGAAACCAGAGCAGCGCGAGTGCGGTCGCCATCGCCGCGCAGATGTAGTTGTGATTGGCGACTTCGTACGTCGCCGTGCTGGACGGCTTCGCGACCAGCATCACGAGGCCGCTCGCAAGCGCAACTCGCAAATCCAGCCCGTAGTACCGCGCGATGCGAAAGACTGCGTAACCAGTCAGCGCTTGCAAGAGGAGGCCCGTGACGTAATAGCCAAAGGCATTCCAACCGAACAGCGCGAAGTTCGCGACGTAGTAGCCGTCGAGCCCGAGCGGCCGGTAGGCAGCGATCCAGCGCGCGCTCGACGGTATGAAGGTCTCGCGCCAACTCCAGTGCGCCTCTCGCACCCAAGTCAGGAAGAAAAAGTCGTCACCGTAGAACCATTCTCGTGCGCCGATCGCGAGCCGCAAGCCGACGATCACGACCGCGAGAGCGATCGCGCCGAGCAGAAAGCCACGCGCGGCAGGCCTCACGGCAACCTCAGCAAGTGTCGCAGGCCTGAGTGCGTGCGATTGTCGCGCGCGACGTTGTAACGCTCATGCATGTAGTAGGAGATGATGTTGTCGTCGATCGACCAGAGCCGATAGCGGCACATCGGTAGGTCGATATTGCAGGCGAACAGGCCTTGATACTCGCCGCTGTTGGCAGCGGCGTACTGCAATGCCTCTTGTTCCGTAGTGAAGAAGCTGTGTTGGATACCACCCAGATCGACGCGGTGCAGATCGCGCGCGTTCCAGTGTTTGTCGTAGGCAAATGCGCCCACGCCCTGCACGAAGATGGACCACGCGAGCGCTGCGGCAAACAGCGCGCCCGACCACCAGCGTGAGAAGATCGACTCGATCACCGGCAACATACACAACATGACGACTGGGATGGCTTCGAGCCACGGCCGATAGCCGAACGCCCAGCCGCCCCACCAGTCGAACCACTTGCACTGAACCAGCATGATCGCGCCGGCTGCGACTGTCAGCGGACGCAGTGTCGCGTATTTGGGTTCGAGCCAGATTCGGCGCACGCCGAACGCGCTCGCGAGCAAAAACGGCGAAAATACGAGGAGACCGCGCGATGGGCTCGCCAACAATCCGACCAGACCTACGATCAGCGGCGTTTGCCAGATCTGTTCGACGCCGGTCTTTTGAATCGCGATCTGATGCCCGATCAGCTCCTGCGCGAAGTTCATCGGGCTGCCGAAGTAGTACTGGTTGTACACGGCGACTGCGATCAAGATCGGCAACCCGGACCAGGCGATCGTGGGCAGAGCTTTGGGCCGGTGCCGCAGCAAGTACACGCCGATCGCGACCGCGAAAAACACGGCAGTCGGCCGGTTGGCTAGCGCGGCCGCCAAGAGCACACCACACCAGATGCGCGCGGGCTGCGAGTCGTCCTCGGCGATGCGCACGAACGCGTACATGACCCCGCTGAGCAGCACGATGCTGACCGTCTGCTGCCAGAGCGTGTCGCTCGACACCGCCCAAACGCACGTCCCGAGCGCGTAGGCCGTGGCGAGGAGTAACGCGTAGCGCGGTCGTACGTAGCGGAAGGCGAGCAGAAAGAGGAGCACCGCACTGGCGGCGATCAGACCTGACGCGTGCAGCTTTGCCGCCGAGAGCTTCAGCCACTCGCTGCGCATGAAATCGGGATCGGTAGCGCTGAAGAGCGCCGACAACGGCAGCAGGGTCAAACCCGCGATCACGCCGAACGTGCACACATACGCGTCGCGAAGCGGCGACTCGACCGCGAAGTAGCGCGGGCCATTCAGCTCGAGTTTGCCCGTGACGTACCAAAAGCCCGCAGCACGGCCCTCGTGGCGCTCATGCCAGCTGCGGACGTAGTAGTCGTCGCGCTCTCGCAGTGGCGGTTTGCTCTTCCACAGAAACACGATCGGCGATAGCCGTGGCGTGAAGTGCAGTTTTCCGGTTCGCAGCAGCGCGATCGGCAGCTCCACATTTGCGATCGCGTCGCCCTCTTCGACGACCGAGTCATCGATTTGATAGATCGCGACGAGCGAGCACCACAGCGCTACCGCCGCGAGGCCACGCCGCCGCAAAAGCCAGGCGTCGAACCACGCAAGGCCATCCGAGCGCTTACGCGTGCTCGTGACAATGGCGCGGTCGGGCTCGTCCAACTGCCTTGGCAGGCTGTGTGGCAATGCCTCACGCACGAAGAGCGATTAACCCGAGGCCGAAGGAGATCAGCACGGTACCGGCAGCGTGTTGTCATCTCAATGGTAGGCCGCTGTAGGCAGCGAAGTCAGCGAAGCAGCGCTTCCAACACGGACGTGTCGAGCGGCTGTGCAATGGCACCCTCTCCCACCCCCAATGCTGCTTCCGCGAGTCGGCGCTTGTGCGCGTGCAGGCCGAGCACCTTCTCCTCGATCGTTCCACGCGACACTAGCTTCACGATCGTCACCGGCCGCTCCTGCCCGACACGGTGCGCACGGTCGCTCGCTTGGTCTTCCGTCGCTGGGTTCCACCACGGATCCATGTGCACCACGTAGTCCGCCGCCGTCAGGTTCAGACCGGTGCCACCCGCCTTGAGCGAAATTAGAAACGCTTGCGTCTCGCCACGCTGGAAGCGCGCGACTCGCTCGCCGCGCTCCGTCGCCGGGGTCGATCCGTCCAGATAGACGTAACTCACACCTGCGCGATCGAATGCCTCACGCACGAGCGCTAGGTGTCGCACGAACTGACTGAAGACGAGCACGCGATGTCCGCGCGGCAAGATGTCCTCCATCAGTTGCATGAGCGCCGCGAGTTTCGACGACTCGACACGCGCATCGTCGATCACGAGTCGCGGATGGCTCGCGAGCAATCGCAACTGTGTCAGCTCCGCGAGGACCTGAATGTGTCTCGCCGAATCAGGCTGCCGCGAGCGCCGACCAAACGCACGCCGCGCCTTTTGCACCGCAGCGTTATACAACGATTGCTCCGCCGCCGAAGGCTCGACCAAGTGCACGACTTCAGTACGCGACGGGAGCTCGCGTGCGACTTCGAGCTTCGTTCGGCGCAGGATGAACGGCGCGATCAAGCTGCGGAGCGCGACTGCTCGCTCCTGATTGTCGTGGCGTTCGATCGGTACCGCAAACAGCGCGCGAAATCGCGCCCAGCTGCCGAGCAAGCCCGGCGCGATCAACGCAAACAAGCTCCACAGATCGCCCAAGCGATTCTCGACCGGCGTACCGGTGAGCGCAACGCGAAACTGACTGTGAATGCTGGTCACCGCTCGCGCGCGCCGCGTCCGCGCGTTGCGAATCGTCTGCGCCTCGTCGACGATTTGCGTCGCGAACTCGAGCGACTCGAAGCTCTCGCGATCGCGCAAGATCAACTCGTAACTTCCGACCAGCACTTTCCCGGGCCCGAGATCTCGAAGTCGCTCGCGCCGGTGCGCTCCACGGTACAGCCTGACTTCGAGCTCCGGCGCAAACCGCGCGAGCTCGGCTTGCCAGTTCCCGACGACCGACGTCGGCGCGATGATCAACGCCGCTCCCAGCTTCGCCCGTGCACACAAGAGCGCGATCGCCTGAACGGTCTTGCCGAGACCCATCTCGTCCGCGAGGCACACGCCGTCCGCCCATTGGCTGGACGACAAGAGCCACGCGACACCCTGCCGCTGATAGTCCCGCAGGCGGGTTTGCCACGAAACATCCAGCACGGACAGCGCTGCCGCCTCGCTCAAGTCTTCGCGCGATTGCAGTCGCGTGATCCAATCTCGCGCCGCGCCTTCGGTCGGTTCGGTCTGCGCGCCGAACTGATCCAGCCAGAAGGGCAGCGCCGCGGGCGCGATCACCGGCTCGCGATGCGGATCCATCACACACAACTGCGCCTTTTCGAGCCGGTCGAAGAGCTCGCGCTCGATCTCCGCGTAGTCACCGCCGGCGACTTGAACGAACCGTTCACCGCGACGCACCGCGTCGAGCAGGCGCCCGATCGCGATCTCGGCTTCGGGACTCACCGCGCCGCCCGACAGCGCGATCCAATGGCCTTGCTTGCGCAAGTCGACCTTGAGCGCACCGGTCCGAACCGGCGAGAGCAAGCGGAACCTGCGCGCGTTCTCAGCCCACTCGATGTCGATCAAGTCGTGCAACCGCGCCGCATCCGAAAGCAGCGCGAGCGTTTGTTGCGTCGTATCGATCCGATACGAAAATGCCTCGAGCCGCATGTGCTGATCGAGCCTGAGCTCATCGATCACCGTCTCTGCCGCCGTGCGCTCCGCATCGAGATCGCGACGCGCATGCACGGCGACGCCGTGTTCGAGGCCGTCGACGAGCGAAGGCCCGCGACCCGGTGGCCACAGCGGCCCGAGCGGGAGCGCACGCACTGCGATCAGCACGTCGACTCCGACCTCGAGCCGCGGCGTGATTCGCAGTAGCAACTTCTTTGGCGACGGGCGCTGGTTGCCGCGCAGAGCGGCAGGCGCCGAGACCTGCGCGACTTGGCGCATATTCGAAAGCCACGGCGCGAGCATGGGATAGCTCTGCGGCGGGAGCACGCCGTGAAAGTCAGCCAGTGCAGCTAGCAGCCGCCGGATCGGCGGCGTGAGTGCAGCGACAGCGAGCGTATGCGATCCGCGATCGAGCCCGAGTAGATAGCTGATCTCGCGGCGGCGTGCGCCGGGCGCGAGCGCAGTTCCGGCGAGCGAGATCTTCGGCAACAGACCTTCCGGTTGCTCGAGCAGCTGCAGTTGAACGGTTTGTTCGCTCACGTGCAGCGGTTCGCGTTCGCCGTCGGAGCGCTCCAGCTCGAGCTGCGGATGTTCGACGAGCGCGCGCAACAAGGTCAAATCCGCGTTGACGTAGTGCGCACCGAGCGTGCGACTGAGCGCGCTCATCAGATCGAGCACGGGTCGATCGATCTCGGTGCAGGCGCGGGAACGCGCGAGTTTGTGCGGCGATGCGAGCTTGCCCGGCGTGAGCCGGCCACCCTGCAACGGCTTGTGCGCGAACGCGCCGACGAGCGCACGGTCGCCGTCGATTCGGATGCGAAAGCTCACGCGTTCGGCCTGCGCGTCCGACGCTTCGGGCTCGGCCCTCAGTGCCCGCACGAAGCGTTGCCACGAGGGCTCGCGGACGAACTCGCACAAGCTCGCGTGCAACCGATCCTCCGGGTCGCAACAGGCATCGACCAGGCGCGCCGCGAGCGCACGCACGTGCTGGCAGCCCGGCACTGCACACTCGCACTCGGTGTGCAGCGCGCGCTGCTCGTAGCCCGACAAATACAGGCGAACCGCGCGTGCCGTCTCATCGGGGGCAGTTCGCAGCTGAGCGCGGCAGGCGCCGTTCGCAGCATCCACCACGACCGGCCGCGCCGGGACAAACGACGCGCCGTTCAAGAGCGCGAGCGTGTTCGTCGCCCGCGCCGAAGAATCGCGGATGACCACGGCGCGCAAGCGTTCGTGTAGCGCCGAAAGCTGGGGGGCGGGCTTGCGTTCCCACAACGCGATGCGCGCCCGTAACGCAGCGTTCGCACACGCCTGCCGGTGCAAATACGCGCGCGCGTCATCGAGCAAGCGATCGCAGGCGAGCGCGCTGCCGCGTACGGCTGCGGTCTCGAGTTGTCCCACGCAGCACTCCGCGAGCGAGCTTTGCGGTGCGATCTCGCCTGCACCGGGCACGACTTCGGACACCGGTCGAATCAACTCATCGAGCACGTCGTAGGGTCGCGCCCACGCCAACAACGCCTCGAGCTCGCGCGGCGGGATCGACACGTCGACCAAGCGCGCCGGATCGTCCGCACCACTTTGATCGAAACCGAGCCAACGCCGCAGCTGCCGCACGAGAATCGATTGTTCGTGTGGCGTCGCGACGTCGAGCGTCCAGCGCGCGAGTGGCTCGCGGTCGAGAAGCTCGCGAAGCGTGCTCGCCTCACCCGCTTCGTAAACCTCGACGAGCAGCTCGCGCGCATCTAGGTCCGGCACTCGCGAGCCGAGCTGAAAGAGCGGAGCATCGAGCCACCCAGGCTCGGCGCACGCCAGCAGCTGCGCGCCTAAATCGGCGAGGTTTCCGGGCCCGGACGTCACGGTCACGGCAGGGGGTGTAACCGACCGGATGCCTGCTAGGCAAACGTCACTGATTTCGCAGGCTCAAACGATCGGATTTCCGAGGTTGTACACCGCGGCCGTCTTCGAATAGTCCACGCCCTGCACGCGCTCACACTCGGGCGGAAACGCTGCGCGCTTCTGCTGAAAGTACGCGTCCCGGTGCGACCCCGCGCTCACGCGATTGTAGGTCACGTAGAGGGCGCGCCGCGGCTTCTGCGTGCGGTTTGGCCCCGAGCGATGGGCGAGGTACGAATCGAAGATCAGCACGTCGCCAGGCTGCATCTCGACCGGCTTCCAGGTTTGGCGCTCGACCCACTCGCGCTGCAATGTTCCATCGGACGCTTGCGGCAACAAGCCCGAGCCGTGCAGCGCTTCCACGACCTCGAGACAACCGTTGTCGCGCGTGGTCGGATCGACCGCGATCATCACCGTGACGTGGTAGCTCTGGCCGAACGAAGTAAACGCCGGCGCATCTTGATGCGGTTGGAACCCCGCGCCGCCCGGCAGCTTGAAGTTGATCTTCTCTTTGAACAGCGCGGCAGGCTCACCGAGCAGCGACTCGAGCACTCGCGTGAGGTCCGAGCTCTGCAGAAAATCGGCGAGGCCGCGGTGATACGGCACGAAGTCTTCGACGCGGCAGAGTTGCCGCCCTGCCGAGCCTTGTTCGTACCACTTCATCCACTTGCCGGGCGCCTCGGGCCAACCTGCCAGCTCTTCGACCCAGCGCGCGAGATCAGCCTTTTCGCTCTCGCTCAGCGTGCTGCGAAGCACGACGAAGCCATCGCGATTCCACTGACGAAATTGCTGGTGCTGGTGTTCGATCGACTGCATTAGGGCGACTCCATGTGTTCGCGGATCAGGCCCTGGTACGACTCGAGCCCGGGAACTTCGTGGTCAGGTAACTTTGCCGCCTCGTCCCACATGCGCAGCCGAACCTTGGCTGCAAACTGTGGATGGGCTTCGAACTCGAGCGCTTCGCTCTCGCTCATCGGGCCACCTTGAAACGCGAGTGTTCCGCGCGAAGCTTCGGAGAGCGCAGCGTAGTAACCGGCTTTGCGATGCGCGAGATACCGCTTTGCGTCCACGTGCGACGCAACGAGCGCCCACACCGAGGGCTTGAAACCGAGATCGGCGAGCCACTTCGCGCCGAGGTGCTCGTGCAACAGGATGCCGAGCCCGTCCATCTCGCTCGAGCCCTCGGGCGCGATCAAATGCCCGATGTCGTGAAACAACGCGGCGAGCACTTCCTCCGGGGCCGCTTTCGCAGCGCGTGCGAGTGCCGCGCATTGAAGCGCGTGCTCGAGCTGGGATACGGGTTCACCGATGTAGCCGCGTCCGCTTCCGGTCGACAGACCGTTCAGCGCGGCAAGTGCCCGATCGTTCGCGATCATGCGCAACACCTCTCATTATACTGGCCATCCGGCCTGCGCGCACTGCGGTCACGCACGGTTCACATTCGTCACCGGAGCGACGTACACAGCCGGGGGATGTATGTTGCCCGCCGTCGAATGTGTGAGAGTTTGCAGCGAATTCGCGGAGTTCTGCGCATCTCCATCGCGCAAGCGATAGCGCGAATAGCGCACGAGTCAGCGCGATGTGGGGGCACGTGCCTGTGCCGTCCGAGTAGCGTGCCGGCGTTTTTCGCCGTTCGCGCGGACGTGTATGCGCTGCTTTCCCTGGCACGTCCGCTGCACTAGGGCTGCTCCGCAGTTCACTGACACGGTGTCGCGAGACACCTGGAGGTTCCCCGATGCTGAGTCACAATCCGCGCAGTCTCACTTGCTGGATCGCGAACACCTGTACGCTGAGCTTGCTCGCAGCCATCGGCTGCAGCGCTCAGATCGAACCTGCAGCGGAATCTCCGGAGCTTGCACTCGCGAGCGAAGCGCTCGCCACTTGCCCGCCGAAGATTCCACCCGAGCTCGCAGTTCCGGAGGGCAACAAGCTCGCGTTCACGTACGGTGCGTCGGGCGTGCAGCGCTACTCGTGTCCGGCCGATGGATCGAAGTGGACGTTCGTGGAGCCGGAAGCCGATCTGTTCGACAAACGCGGCAGGAGCACCGGCCATCATTACAAGGGTCCAACCTGGGAAGCACTCGACGGCAGCACGGTGGTGGGCGCTCAACCGGCGCTCGCATCGCTCGTCGGCGACGCGAAGTCGATTCCGTGGTTGAAGCTGCAAGCGGGTAGTCACGCGGGCACGGGCCGCATGTCGGGAGTCACATTCATCCAGCGACTGAACACGAAAGGCGGCCTCGCGCCGACTGGAACGTGCAATCCGGCAACGACTTTGGACGTCGACTACACCGCTACGTACGCGTTTTACGAAGTTAAACCAGCCAGGGGCCACTAGCCGGCCTAGAGAGAGCTATGCGGCGCGGCAGCCATCTCGGTCTGCCGCGTCGTGTACCCGACAAGTCCGCTGCCGCTCACAGCTGCATTTCACTTGTCACCCGCGACGACCGGTTTACGCTTGGGCCTCGAGCCGAGGCCATGTCACGGGGGATCCTTCTGGTTTTGCTGGGTGTCGCCTGCGCGACCGAACACGACGCATCGTTCGGCCCGCAGACTACGTTTGCAACTCCCTTCGCAACGCAGGAAGCGCCGGCGAGCGGCGATCGCGCGCTCGCGGCATTGCCTCAGCGCCTCACGCTGGACGCGCCCAAAGTCGAGCTCGGCGGGCGCTTGTTTCGAGATGTGCGCGTCTCAGGCGACAGTCACCTCGCTTGCATCGACTGTCACGCGTTCGACCGCGGCGGCGCGAACGGCCAAGCGCACTCGAACTTTCCGGGGCGCAAACCCACGGCCGTCAACATCCCGTCGCTTTTCAACTCGGCGTTCAACTTCCGCTTCGGTTGGGCAGGGAACCTCGAAGACATCGGCCAACAACTCGACGCAGCCATGGAATCGCGAGCGGCGATGGGCGGCACCTGGGACGACGCGAGCGTGCGACTCGCCAGCGACGCGCGCGTCCGCAGAGAGTTCGAGCACCTCTACCCGGATGGCCTGACGCCGATCAACCTGCGCGAAGTGCTCGCGATCTACTCGCTGTCGTTGATCACTCCGAACTCGCGCTTCGACCGTTCGCTGCGCGGCGAGCTGGCGCTGACTGCAGACGAGCAACACGGCTACGGCTTGTTTCGCGACTACGGCTGCGTGAGCTGTCATCAAGGCATCAACGTCGGCGGCAACATGCTGCAGCGATTCGGCGTGATGCGCGATTATTTCGAGGGGCGCACCGATCTCACCGCGGCCGATCAGGGCTTGTTCTCGAAGACGGGGCGTGAAGAAGACCGCTACGTGTTTCGCGTGCCGAGCCTACGCAACGTTGCGCTCACTGCACCGTACTTTCACGATGGCTCGAAAGAGAAACTCGAAGACGCCGTCACGGCGATGGCGAGTTTCCAGCTCGGCCGAGACTTGGACGCGAACGAAGCCGGCCAGATCGCGGCATTCCTGCGCACGCTGAACGGTGAGCTGCAAGGCAAGCCGCTGTGATCCGCCGCGTCGACGCGATCACCGTGCTGTTCAGCTTGGGGCTCATCGGTTTCAGTTTTTGGAGCTGGCCACGTCGCATCGACGAACGCGCGTCCGAGCGCTACGAGCGGCAGCTGCGGACGCTCCTCGCGCTCGACTTTCGATTGAACGCCGAGGTGTTGAAAGCGCGGTCCGGTGTGTCGGCGCACTACGATGGAATCGTGCAGACTGCGGCCGCTCGCAAGCGCGCCTATCGCGAGCTCCGCCGCTTCCCGAGCTTCCTCCAAGGCCGCGCCGAGAGCGAGATCCGCTTTCAGCTCGACGAAGGAGAGCGCTTGCGCCTCGAGTCGGAACGGTTGATCGAGCGCTTCAAGGCCGGAAATGCGGTGTTGCGCAACTCGCTCCGTTTTCTGCCCGTCCTCGCAGCCGAGCTCGACCCGAGCTCACGGACGAGCGAGCGCGGATCGCACGCGACGCAGCTGATTCGCGACGTGCTGCTCCTTCAGAGTTGGCAAGACGCCGCGCTGCTAGCGCGCATCGCGAGCGAGATGGATTGGCTGCGCACGGCGATCGACGCTGCGCCGGCCACCGAGACGGCCACGCTCACGACGGTGCTCGCACACGCGCGAATCGTGCACGAACACACGCCGCGCGTGCAGGCGCTCACGCGAGACATTCTGGCGATCGACGGAACCGCGGGAACGCAAACGATGATGGCCGCGTTCACACGCAGCCATCAAGCTGCGGTCGAAGTTGCGGGCGCCGATTCGGTCATCCGTTTCGCCCTTGCGATGGCCGTGCTCGCCGCTGCTGCGGGCAGCGTCATGTTCCGGATGCGCCGTGGCTCCGAGTTGTTGCGCGGCGCGAAAGCCGAGCTCGAGCGAGCCGTCGCATCGCTGCGCTTCGAACAGGCCAGGCAAAAAGAGCTGAGTGATCTCAAGAGCAAGTTCGTGTCGATGGTGTCGCATCAGTTTCGCACGCCGCTCAGCGTGATCATGTCCTCGACCGAGATGCTCGAGGCGTACGGCGACCGCTGGTCCGACGAGAAAAAGCAGGAACACTTCGGCCGGCTTCGCTACGAAGCGCTCGAGATGTCGCGCATGCTCGACGCGATCTTGACCATCGGCACTCACGAAAAAGGCTTACTCAAGTTCGACCCGCGTCCGCTCGAGATCGATCCGTTCGTGGGCGATGTGCTCGCAGCCGTCGGCGACGCGACGGGCCAGCGCAATCGCGTGGTGTTCCGCGGCACCGGCCGCAAAGATCCCGTGCTCGCGGACCCGACCCTGCTCCGGCACATGCTCGAGAACCTACTCACGAACGCGCTGAAATACTCGTCGAACGACACCGATGTCGAGTTGACTGTCGCGCGCGATGACAACGAGCTGCGCTTCGAGGTCAATGATCACGGGATCGGCATCGACGGCGACGACCTTCGTCACTTGTTCGAGACGTTTTACCGCGGTCGAAACGTCGGCAGCGTGTCGGGGACCGGCCTCGGGCTTTCGATCGTGCGCGGCGCGGTCGAGCTCCACGGCGGCCAAGTGGCAGTGCGCAGCCAACCAGACGTAGGCACTTCGTTCATGATCAGCATTCCGTGTGTGCGGGGACCGATATGAACTTGCTCGTGATCGAAGACGACCTGCTCGTGCGCAGCAACATCCTCGACCTGCTCGAGGCGGAGGGTTATACCGGCATCGGTGCCGAAAATGGTGAGCGTGGCGTAGAGCTCGCCGTCCAGCATTTGCCCGATCTAGTGATCTGCGATGTCAGCATGCCCGGCATCGACGGCTACCAGGTCTATGAGATCTTGCGCGAGCGGCCTGCGACGGCGGTGATTCCATTCATCTTCTTGTCGGCGCGAGCGGACCGAGCGGACGTGCGGCGCGGCATGGCGCTCGGTGCGGACGACTACGTCACGAAGCCGTTCACGCGGATGGAGCTCTTGGATTCGATTCGGGCGCGGCTGCGGCGCAGTCGTGGCAGCGAGCAATCGCATACGCCGCGCCGCGTAGAGCTGCAGTCGTCGATGCCGCCGCATGCTGCCGAGACCGACCGGTTCGTGATCCGCGACCCGGCGATGCGGGCTGTGTACGATCAGCTCGCGCGCGCCTCGCACGGGCCGATCTCGGTATTGATCTTGGGTGAGACCGGCGTCGGCAAAGAGCTCCTCGCTGAAGCCGTGCACCAGCACTCGGGACGCACTGGGAGGTTCGTCGCGTTGAACTGCGCTGCGTTGAACGAGCATTTGTTGGAGAGCGAGCTGTTCGGACACGAGAAGGGCGCGTTTACGGGTGCGATCAGTGCGAAAGAGGGCCTGCTCGAGACCGCCGACGGTGGAACGTTGTTTCTCGACGAGGTCGGCGAGTTGCCGCACGCGACGCAAGTGAAGTTGTTGCGCGTGCTGGAGGAGCGGAAGGTCTTGCGGGTGGGTGGTCGAACCGCGCGCAGTCTCGACATCCGGCTCGTGGCTGCGACGCATCGGGACCTCGAAGCTGCGATCGATCACGGAGAGTTTCGCGCGGATCTCTACTATCGATTGAATGGGATCGCGTTGAACGTGCCGCCGCTGCGCGAACGGAAGGCGGACATCGAGGCGCTCGCGAGGCACTTCGTAGCGCGGGCGGCGCGAGAATCGCGCCGCGAGAATGTGCCGCAGCTCTCCGAACCAGTATTGCGAGTGCTCCTCGCCTATCACTGGCCGGGCAACATCCGAGAGTTGAGAAACGTGCTCGAGCGTGCGGTGTTGTTGTGTGATGGCGACGAGCTCACGTTGGCGCATTTGCCGCCGAAGCTCGCGCAGCCGCCAGCGGCAGGCCCCGAACGTGAGGACGAGTTGGCGCAACTGTCGCGAAGGATGGAAGAGGTCGAGCGCCAGCGAATCATCGACGCATTGACGCGGTGTGGCGGCAATCAAACCCAAGCGGCCGAGCTGCTCGGAGTCTCGCGTCGAACATTGGTGACGCGTTTGAGCCAGTACAACTTGCCCCGCCCGCGTTCAGGAAGTCGCCAGATTTGACGCCGTAGCGAGCGCTCGGAAGCTTCACAGCAGCTCGATCGCCTCGCATGGGAAATCGATGGACACGCGCATTGTCTCCGGCGACTTCAAACGCGTACACGCCTGGCCGAGGAGCTCGAGCTGAGTCTCACTGTTCATGCGGTAGCCATCCGCACCACCGTACAAGACACGCTGGCCATCGAGCTCGACGACTCCCTGATCGGCGAGCTTGAGATCGATCTTGACCTTACCCTGCAGATCGAAGACGCAGCTCCGGACTCCTGCAATTGTGCTGGTGAGCGCCGTCACGAGCGCAGCGCGGTCGTTCACGTCGGGCTCGAAGAACGGCGCAGTGCCGCTCGTAGCGGCGTACGTCGCGCTGCCGTTCGGGCACTGGTAGTGCACGGCCATCTGGCGATCTTCGACCGGCTGACCGAGGCCCGCGTTCGCCACATCGCCGAGGTGCGCACGATCGACTTCGCCTCCGACGCTGAAGATGAACGTACCGACGTTTTGCCCGAACGCCGCTTGCGTCGCAGCTACGACGGCGTCGCGCGAGCACGTGACGTTTGGATCGTCGCAAAAGTCGGGTTCGCCGTCAGTGACCAACACGATGTACTTCGGTGTCTTCGCAGGTTCCGATAGCAGCGTCTTCGTGACCTCTGCCAACGCGAGCGAAGTCGGCGTCTCGCCCTTGAACGTCGGCTTGGCGATCGCATCGTACGTGCGCTTGATCGCCGCGTAGTTATTCTTCGCGAGCGGCACGATCGTGGTCAGCTCGGGACACTGCATGCCCTGCGCACCGGTGTAACTCGAAAAGCCGAACCGAACATCACCTTGCAGCTGTTCGATCACGGCGAGCACACCGTCCTTCAATGGAGTCCAAAGCGAGCGCTCGAACATGCTGCTCGACCGGTCGACGAGAACGAAGACCGATGGGACTTGCGGCGCAAATTCGATCTCGACCTTGTTGCATTCATCGGCCGCGGACGGAGGGTTGGTGATCATCGTCACGGGCTCGGGATTGTCGGCGCCAACGATCGGACCGGACGAAGACCCTGAGTTCGAGGACGTGCCGGGTAGCGAGGGCCCAGACGCGCCGGCAGCTGCGCCGGGACGATTGTCCGTAGAGCCGCCACAGGCGGCAGCGGCGACGAGCATTAGCCAAGCCGCGACGAGCGCTGGACGATTATTTCGGAGATTTGCCACGTGTCCTAGATGGGGCTTCAAAACGCGCCATCGGGTCAAACGTCACCGATGCCAGCCACGTAACCGCGCGCGCACCCAAAAACGCCCTACTCTCCAGCTCTTGCGTGCACGGCCGAGGGCTTGTACCAACGACGGCGTGTGGGGCTAACGGGAGCATGATGGATTCGGCGCAGCCCACCGAGGCGGCGAACGCGCGGGGTATTCGCGCCTCCAACGCGCACGCCGCCCTACGCGCTCTGATTTTGCGCCCACAGTTCGCGCTTCCGCTCGCGCTCCTCATCGCACTCACAGTCAACTGGCGCTCCTTGTCGCTCGGTTGGTTCGGCGACGACTACGTCCACATGCGGTTCGCGCTGCAGCAGCTGCATGGGGAAGCTTGGGATCGCGCATCCTGGAACCTGTTCGATGACCGGCGCGCACCAGGCGCTGCAATCGATGGGCACGAGACACTCTTCGGCCCGTTGCCCTGGTGGACCTCACCGAGTTTTTCGTTCGCACTGCTGCGCCCGCTCAGCGCGTGGAGCCAACTGCTCGACTACGCGCTCTGGCCCAACTCACCGATGTTGATGCACTTGCACAACATCGCGTTATTCGGCGTGATCTTGTTCATCGCTGGCGCGCTCTATCGCCGCTGGCTCGGCCTAGGTGTCGCGTTTTGGATCGCGGTCGTGTTTTACGCGATCGACGACTCGCACAGCGTCGGCACCGCTTGGATCGCGAGCCGCAACACGCTGCTCGCAACCTTGTTCGGACTCTCGACCTTGTGGGCCTTCGATTCGCACGCGCGCTGGACGGGCTGGCTTGCCCCGCTATTCCTGCTCTGCGCGCACGCCAGTGCCGAAGGCTCGATCGCAGTCTGGGCGTACCTGGTCGCGTACGTGCTCTTCCTCGATCGACGAACACTGCGCGAACGTGCGATCGCCCTCGGGCCGCTCGCCGCCGTCAGCTTCGGCTGGTTCCTGCTCAGCGCCGGCCTCGGCTACGGCGTTCGCGGCAGCAGTTTGTACATCGACCCGCGCGCCGATCCACAACGCTTCTTGCTCACTGCGATCACTCGACTCCCGGAGATCGTGCGTCTCCAGCTCGGCATCTCGGACGCCGCTCTCCGCGGCCTCGCACCCTCGGAGCAACCGGCGCTGGGGATCGCTTCCTATTCGCTCATCCTGCTCGCGCTCGTGTTCGGATTGCGCTCGAGCTGGCTCACTCCAGTGACGCGCTTTTTCCTGCTCGGGACCGCGCTCGCGCTCATCCCGCAGTGCTCGATCGGCGCGCTCGAGCGACTGATGTACCTGAGCGGGTTCGGTGCCCACGGCTTGCTGGGCCTCGCAGCGGCAGGCTGCATTCGAGAGCTACGCGTCGGGCCGGAGTGGAAGCGCGCCGCTTACGGCTGCATGGTGGCCGCTGTGTTCGCAATTCACGGTGTGGTCGCGCTGATCGTGCCGCCGCTCGGGTTCACCTTCGCGATGGACATGCACGCTCACGTCTGGGCCGCGAGCCGCACCTTACCGCGCGGACCCGAAGTCGCGGACCGCTCGATCATGGTCCTCAACTATCCGAACTACCTGATGAGCGTGTTCTTAGGCGTGTATCGCCGGCAGTTCGCCTGGCCGGGCCCGCACATCATGCACGTGTTGAGCACGAGCCCCACGCCGGTTCGCATCACGCGCAGCGCGCCGGACCAGCTCGAGCTCCAACCGATCGGCGGTTACTTCATGGATGCGTCGATGTGGGTCGTCCGAAAGCCCGGGGAGCGCTTCAACGTGGGGGAAACCGTGCAGCTCGCGGATGCGCAGGTGGAGGTCGTGGACACCACGCCCGATGGCCGACCCGCGAAGATCGCGATTCGCGCGCGCCTCGATGATCCGCGCTTGCTGTGGGTCGCATGGAACTTCAAAGAGGGCCGCTTCGTGCTGATCGACATCCCACCGGTCGGCTTCAACCAGTGGTTACCTTCGACCGCGAACTGAACGGCCAGCCCTCGCGAGCGGCGAGCACATGGTAAGTTCAGACATGCCCGCTGTCGCCGAGCGCCCGAGGATCGAAGTCGAATACTGCACGCAGTGCCGTTGGCTCTTGCGCGCTGCGTGGATCGCGCAGGAGCTGCTCAGCACGTTCAGCGAAGACTTGGGTGAGGTCGCGCTGATCCCAGGCAAGGGTGGCGTCTTCGAAGTACGCCTCGCCGGTGACGTGCTGTTCAGCCGCGCAACCGAGAAGCGTTTCCCGGAAGCAGCCGAGCTGAAGCAGCGAGTGCGAGATCGAATCGATCCCGATCGCGACTTGGGCCACGTCGATCGCAAGAAGGACGAGAGCTAGTTGATCGCGTAATGCACTGACGTGGTTTCGCCAGCGCGCTCGATGTCCAGCACGAGCTGCTTCGCATCCGCGAGCGTGTCCCAGACCGCCTTGAAGTCTTCCGGGCGTTCGACCGACTCGCCATTCACGCGCAGCACGATGTCACCCGTCTGCACGCCCTTGACCTTCACGTCGGGGCGGTTCGGAAACAGCGTCGCGATCCGCCAACCCACGAAGCGACCGCGCGATACGACCGGCTCCGGCCGCACTTGCTGAAAGAAGCGCCCGATGCCGTTCGCAAGCTCGGCCTTCAACACGTCACGCGGAATCGCGCCACCGTCGACTTGCGGCGGAAGACCCGCCTCTGCGCGCGCTTGCTTGCCGGTGAGCTTCGTCCGCGTCACTGCGCCCGACTTGCCCTGCGCACGCACCGTGATTGCGGCGTGCTGCTCCGGCTCCGCGGCGTATGCGCGATGAATCAGTGTCGCGCTGCTCCAGGCTCCGGCGACGAGTGTCAGGCAAACAGCGAGACCGAACTTTTTACTGCCCATGGGCTTGTTATGACGAAAGGTGGGCGCTCGCGCCATTGCGCGCACAGCGAGTCTGGCGCATTTCGCTTGGAAACCCTGGAAAGTGCGGCGCGGGTTAGAGAGCTGCAGCCATCAGCGGCGAGTCGAACTGACTCTAGATGGCTCCGGCCTGCATCGCCCCGGCCCACAACCCGGCGAAAAAGTGCCGCGCGTGGGTCCCGAGGTTGCGCGTGTTGTAGCCACCCTCCTGGACGATCAAGGTCGGCAGCGCGAGCTTGCCCAGGATCCGCCCGTTGCGCTCGAAGTCACTCGACCGCAGCGCCCACGTGCCCGTCGGGTCCGCCTTTGCCGTATCGAGCCCCAAACACACGACGAGGAACCGCGGCCCGAACGCGCGAATCTTCGACAGCGCGCGCTCCAATACCTGGGCGTACTGCGCACCGTCGATGTGCTCTGCGAGCGCGAAGTTCAGGTTCATGCCGCGCCCCTCGTCTTCACCGACCTCGCTCGGGAAACCCGTGAAGTACGGATACGCGATGTTCGGATGTGCGTGAATCGAGACCGTCAGCAGATCGGCGCGCTTGTAAAAGATTTCCTGCTGCCCGTTGCCGTGGTGATAGTCGATGTCGAGGATCGCAACGCGGCCCTGCTTCGACAAAAAGTGAGCCGCGATCGCAGCGCTGTTCAAGTAACAAAACCCACCGAACGCCGAGTGTTCCGCGTGATGCCCGGGTGGCCGCACGAGCGCATACGCGAGCCGCGTGCCTGTCAGTAGCGCCGCTGCGGCCGTGAGCGCGCAGTCGACCGCGCGCCGCGCCGCAGGCCAGGCGTTGCGATTGAGCGGCGTGAACGTGTCGATGCAGTAGTACCCGGCGCGGATCGCCAGATCACGCGGCGGCCGCGTCGCATTCCGCACGGGAAACACGTACGGGTACACGGATTGATCGGCCGGCAAGCTCGAGCACATCCGCTTCAAGTAGCGAACGTAGTCCGGGTCGTGCACTTCCATGATGTGCGAGTCCGGAAAGCTCTTCGGCTCTGCGATGCGAAACAGATCGAGCTTGTTCAGCTCCTTGCGGATGACGCTGATACGCACCGGCGCTTCCACGTAGCCACGTTCGCGCACGTGATGGATGTCGTGTTTGTCGTTCAAGATCAGCAGCACGCGCGCGTCTTGCGGCGCACGAAGCGGCGCTTGCAAGACCGTCGTCGGCGTCACGTAGCGATACGGGCGCAACATGACCGGGTCGTCCCGAAACGACTGGACGACGCGTTCGATATACTCGGGTGTACACAAATACGCGTACGCGCGTTCGAGGATCGCCCGTACGATCGCGCGGCCTTCATCCCGCCGCAGCTGCCGATTCGTGCCGAGATCGTCGAACACGAGAAACGGTTGCTCGCGATCGCCCGGTCGCGCCGGCGTGTGATAGTCGGTGTTGTCGATCGGCCGCGCACCGTAGCGTTCGTAAAAGCGCAACCGCGCGATGTTTTGCGCCAGCTCGCGCTTGTCGCGCACCTCGTGCGGATCGTCCGGCAGGCACTCGAAGAACAACCCGATCGAGCCGAGCAGCAGCGCCTCTTCACGCGCACGTTCGTACAGCGCGCCGCCGATCCCCTGACTCGTCTCGAAACGCGCGGCCGCGATGAAATCGAGGTAGCAAAAGCGCAGGTCCGGCGCGTGCATGATCGTCGCGAACCCCTTCACGCCACGCGCGGTCTCCGCGACGAGCACCACCCGCCGAAACTTCGGCGTCGGAGACTCGCGCAGCTGGCGAGGTAGGTCGGCGATTTTCTGTTCGGGGAGATCCTTGAACTGTTCGCGCAGCATCTGCTGCACGGCCGCGAGCGCGCGCTGATTCACCGACAGTAGGTCGTCGTGGATACGTCGAATGACGAACATGCAGCGATCAGCTTACCACTGCGGCAGCAAAGGCTCTCACTTACCGCGCGCGCGTTCGATCCCTTGCAGAATACTCTGACGCGCGACCTCGGCGTCGCCCCAGCCGTCGAGCTTCACCCACTTGCCTGGCTCGAGGTCCTTGTAATGCGAGAAGAAGTGCTCGAACTGCTTCAACGAGATCTCGGGCAGGTCCGTATAGTTCAGGACCTTGTCGTAGCGACGCGTGAGCTTCTGAACGGGAACTGCGATGATCTTCTCGTCCACTCCGGCTTCGTCCGTCATCAGCAACACGCCGACCGGCCGCACCGCGATGATCGCGCCCGGCACGATGCCGCGCTGATTCGCGATCAGCACGTCGCAAGGGTCGCCGTCTTCAGAAAGTGTGTGAGGAATGAAGCCGTAGTTTCCCGGATAGCGCATCGACGTATACAGGAAGCGGTCCACGACCAACGTGCCGGCTTCCTTGTCCATCTCGTACTTGATCGGCTCGCCACCGACGGGGACTTCGACGATGACATTGACTTCGTGGGGCGGGTTTTTTCCGATCGAAACAGCATCGATACGCATGGCTCAGTCTCTCGATTCTATTAATGCGGACTAATAAAGGTCTGCAGTGCCGCTCCTTCGACACGACAGATCCGCCATTCTGTCATGATCTTCGCGCCCAGGCCCAGATAGAAGTCCGTCGCGAGCTCATTCCAGTCGAGCACACTCCATTCCAAGCGCCCACAGTCTCGCTCGATCGCGAGCTCTCCCATTCGACGCAAGAGCGCACCGCCGACGCCATGCCGCCGAAACTCCGGCAAAACAAACAGATCTTCGAGCCAGAGTCCGCGTTTGCCGAGCCAGGTCGAATACGTGGTGAAGAACAGCGCGAAGCCGACAGCGTCAGAGTCGCGCTCCGCGATCAAACACTCGAACGGCGGGTGCGGCTCCGACAGCTGGGCTGCGAGCGTGGCTTCGTCGACCTTCACCGCATCCGGCTCGCGCTCGTACTCCGCGAGAGCGTGAATGAAACGCAAGAGGATCGGCGCGTCGGCCGGCGTCGCGAAGCGGATTTCGATCATGGCCCCGAGTTCAGCTCGAGGCGGCGCCGCTCGTCAACTCGAACGAGCGCAACCGCGCGCCGTGATCGTAGATCTGAGCGGTCACCATCAGCTCGTCGGCGCCGGTGCGTTCCACGAATGATTTCAGGCCGTCGCGTACCGTGTCCGGCGATCCGACGACGGAGCACACGAGCGCGCCATCCAACATCTGGCGCTCGGACGGCGACAACTGGGCCTCGAAGTCCTCCCGCGGTCGCGGCAGCTGCCCCGGCCGACCACTTCGCAAATTCACGAAGGCTTGCTGCAGGGACGAATACAGGTAGCGAGCTTCAGCGTCCGTCTCAGCCGCGAACACGTTCACGCCGAGCATCAGGTACGGCTTGTCGAGTTGCGGCGATGGTTGAAACTGCGTGCGATAGATCTGCACGGCTCGCGCAAGTTGTGCCGGCGCGAAGTGCGACGCAAACGCGAACGGCAAACCGAGTGCCGCTGCCAGCTGCGCACCGAACAAGCTCGAGCCGAGGATCCACAGGGGCACGTTGAGCCCTGCGCCAGGGACCGCCCGCACCGTTTGCCCGGGTTCGGGTGTTCGAAACCAGGCTTGCAGCTCCATTACGTCTTCGGGAAAGCGATCGGAGTTCTGCGGGTCGCGCCGCAGCGCTCGCTGCGTGATTTGATCGGACCCGGGCGCGCGCCCCAGGCCGAGGTCGATCCGCCCGGGGAAGAGCGATTCGAGCGTTCCGAACTGCTCCGCGATCACGAGTGGCGCGTGGTTCGGCAGCATGATCCCGCCCGCACCGACCCGGATGGTCGACGTGGCCGAAGCGACCGCGCACAACACGACCGCAGTCGCCGCGCTCGCCACGCCAGGCAAGCTGTGGTGCTCGGCGAGCCACAGGCGCTGGTAACCCCAGCGTTCGGCGTGTTGCGCCAGGTCGATCGTGTTGCGCAGTGCGTCGCGCGGTGTCTCGCCTTCCACTACGGGGGAGAGGTCCAAAATCGAGAGCGGGGTCATGCCGAAACCGTAGCGCTCGCGAGCCGAGGACGCAGGCGGTGGCAATCGGGAAGAGAATCGCATTCCGAGGAGTTGAGTGGATGGCGTCGAAACCGCGAAGCCAGGGTCAGGCCGCGCCGGGTTGGGCAAAACGGCGCGCTTCCGTGCCCGAACCGCGGTGCTATGCTGCGCGGCCTTCGACGACTGGAGTCCTCTTGACCGACACAACCTCGACAACGAAACAGTCCAAAATCTGGGTGATCGGCGGCGCCGCACTGGTGGCTGCCATCGGCATGGCCGCCTGGTTGCTCGGTCGGCCGACGGAGAGCGAGGAAATCGCGGCGAACGAGATTCCGAGCGAGCCGGCGATGGCAGCGGCGGCCAAGCCAGTCGAATCGGGCCCGAGCCTGCAAGTGAAGCCGGCGCCGAGCGATCCGACGGCCAAACCCGAGACGCCGACGCCGACGACGCCGCCGCCAGCTGCGGACGACGTGGACGTGTTCGCGGATGCGATGCCCGAGTTCATGGTCGACATCCACGCGCGCGTGCTCGACAAGAAGTGGCTCGGCGTCGAAGATCAGAAGAAGCTCTACACCTACGGCAAGGAGCATCGCGACGACGCGCGGCCGCAGCTCTTGCTCGCGTGGGATGCGCGCAACCGCGAGTGGGACGGCATGGCCATCACGGTGTACGGCACCGCCTTCCGCGCGGACCCGCGAGCGCGGCAGGACAAGAAGAACCTGCGGGACTTGGTAGATCTCGCGAGCAACCACGAAGTGGAACGCGTCGAGTTCACCGACGCCGAGCAGATCATCAGGGAGTCGTTCGGTCCGGATGCGATTCCGATCGTCGAGGAGCAACTGGCGAAGGCTGAAGAGATGGGACAGATGGCGCGTGCCACGCGGCTATCCCACATGCGCGATACGCTCCGCGGGAAGTAGCTTTTTTTGTCGGCTACTCGAAGCCTCTGCCGCTCTTAGCGGTAGGGGCTTCGTTGCGTTTGGCTTCGTTCGGTTTGGCCGCGCGCCGTTCGGATTCGTTGCATTTGGCATCGCGCTACGTGCGCAGGTGCCGTCGATGCCGACATCGGATCCGATTGGCTTCGGCCACTAGCCGCCGACAGCCGCACTCGCCGCAGCCCTCAGCTGCAACTTTGTTCGCAACGATCCCGTGCAGTTCGCCGAAAGCCGTGCTTCGCGCGGATAAAATGCGAGCCACGACTCCCTGTTGTTGGAACTGGGTGTACTGCATGGGCGACGCCCAAACGCAGCAAGGGATTAGCGATGAGTCGAGCTCTTACAACCAAAAGTCCAACAGTTACTTGGGAACGCGGAATTGAATTGGTGTGCATTCTCTCCGTGGCCGCAGTGATGTCGGCGTGTGGAGAGGACGCATCGACGCCGACCACGAGTGCGGCGCCTGACGACACCGCACAAGCGTACGAAGCGTTGTCTGCGAGCTTGCAAGCTTGCGAAGATCAAGCAGACACATGCACTACTGCC
>Ga0193752_1000426_pt1 | contig 41293 bp, 37 predicted proteins | sample H1c1metaG_FD_144924 | JGI IMG/M metagenome (GOLD analysis project Ga0193752, IMG submission 144924) | Soil microbial communities from a riparian zone of the East river system, Colorado, United States - H1c1 | ecosystem: Environmental > Terrestrial > Soil > Riparian zone | place: USA: East River...
TGCACGCTGATCTCTTGGTGGCCAGCAGATCCGATCAGCCGGAAGAACGGAGCACCCGTTTTCACGAGGGGATCAATGGAATTGCTTCGAAACGAATGCCCGCAACTAAGGACATGGATCGCTTCGAGGAGGCTCGTCTTGCCGGAGCCGTTGGCACCAGAGATCAGCGTGCAACGGATGTCGAAGTCCAGCCGAGCCTGTGCGATACAGCGGAAATCTTGAACTTCGAGATGGGCTAACGTCATAAGGCCAGCCGGGAGCCCGGCAATCGGCCTAGAGGCGCATCGGCATGACCACGTACTTCGTGTCCTGGGCGCCCGGAACTCTCAGTAGGCAGCTGCTGTTGGAGTCCGTGAACCCTAACTCCACGTCGGTACCCTCGATAGCTGCTAACGCATCCATCAAGTAATTCACATTGAAGCCAATCTCAAGTTCTTCGCCCTGGTACGCCAATTCAATTTCTTCCTCGGCCTCTTCCTGCTCTGGGTTATGAGCCTGGAGGACCAAAGCGCCATTTTTAAGCGCCAGGCGAATACCACGGAATTTCTCGTTTGAGAGGATGGCTGTTCGGTGGAGAGCCGCTCGCAGCGATTCACGATTGGCTTGTACGGTACGCGGTGGGTCGGCAGGTACTACCCGGGTGTAATCGGGGAATCGGCCATCGATGAGTTTCGACGTGAATCGAATATCACCGAACTGAATACGGATGTGATTAGCACCCACGATCACGTCGACATCGCCCTGACCTCCGCTCAAGCGCTGCAATTCCATGACTGCCTTTCGCGGCACAATGACCTGCGTCGTGGATTGTCCTTCCGTCACAAGCGCAATCTGCGACATCGCCAATCGATGACCATCTGTGGCGACTGCACGCGCCGCCTTGCCATCGATCTCGAATAACAGGCCGTTGAGGTAGTAGCGAACGTCTTGCTGCGCCATCGAGAAATGTGTTTTGTCGATCAAACGCTTGAGATCCGCTTGCGGCAGTTTGATTTTCTGACGCTCACCGATATCGTCAATTGTCGGAAAATCAGTAGCGGGCAAGGTGGTCAGCGTAAAGCGGCTTTTTCCAGAGCGCAGCGTTGCACGCTCGCCTTCAGTGCTCAAAGTGATCGATGCTTTCTCGGGCAGTGCACGCACGATATCCGCGAGTTTGCGTCCCGGTACCGTGATATCGCCAGCTCGATCGATATCGACATTCGTGACTGCGACGAGCTCAACTTCCATGTCTGTTGCCGTCATCGTCAAGCGTCCGTTAGAACCGCTGAGCAAAACGTTGCCTAGCACCGGCATCGTTTGCCTGCGCTCGATTACGCCAATCACCGACTGCAATGAAGACAGTACTGCTTCTCGGTCCGCCGTAAACTTCATCTCATCACCCTACTAATTATTAAAATATCTTAAATCTTTAAAGACTATTACTGAATCTATGAGTCCTGTGGATATGTTGGTAACCCAAATTATCGCTTATATATCAGTAATTTAAACCAACGTTTTTCAATGCTCAACCTCTGCACTAACTACCTGAGAAGCTGTGGACGAAGTGTGCATAAAGTTTCTCCAAAGGAAACGCACATCTTATCCACATCACCCCGCTAGAGTTCTCAACAGGTTCATATAGTCCTCGTTACACCGTGCGTCGCTCTCTCGCAGGGCCTTCACGACCCGACAGGCGTGCAGCACCGTTGTGTGGTCACGGCCGCCAAAAGCATCCCCGATTTCCGGCAGGCTATGCTTAGTCAATTCCTTCGCCAAGGCCATCGCTAATTGGCGTGGACGAGTAATCGACCGATTGCGCCGCTTCGACAATAAATCCGCTACGCGGATTTTGTAGTACTCCGCGACCATCTTCTGAATATTTTCGATGGTGATGAGCCGCTCTTGCAACGCTAGCAAATCGCGAAGCGCTTCCTTCGCAAAGTCGACTGTGATTGGCCTGCCGGTAAATTGCGAATTAGCCATGACCCGACGCAAGGCACCCTCAAGTTCGCGGACATTTGACCGAATGCGCTTCGCAATGAAGAACGCGACTTCTTCCGGTAATTCCACCCGCTGAACGTGAGCTTTGCTCATCAAAATCGCCACGCACGTTTCCAGTTCGGGCTGTTCGATGGCAACTGTCAACCCCCAACCGAATCGCGATTTGAGTCGTTCCTCCAAGCCGTCGACTTCCTTCGGATAGCGATCACAACTCAAAATCACCTGCTGCTGTCCTTCCAAAAGCGCGTTGAACGTGTGGAAGAATTCTTCTTGCGACCGCTCTTTTCCCGCGAAAAACTGGATATCGTCGATCATCAGCGCATCGAGTGAGCGATACGCTGTTTTGAAATCATTGATGGTGTTGTGCTGTAACGCCTTCACCATATCGCCGACGAAGCGTTCCGAATGGACATAGGCCACTTTCGCGTTAGGGTTGCGCGATCGCATCATGTTGCCGACGGCATGCATGAGATGCGTCTTACCCAAGCCGACACCGCCATACAGGAATAGCGGGTTGTAAGCGCGACCCGGGTTTTCGGCTACCTGAGCGGCGGCGGCCCGAGCCAGCTGATTGCTCTTACCTTCCACGAAATTGGCGAAGGTGAATTCCGGGTTGAAACGGCTCCCCAGCGCAATCGGATTCGGGATGTCGCGGGGAGGGGCGGCAGGTCGCATCTCTTTCGCTTCGACTTGAGGAGCAGCGGCGACACGACGTGTGCCCACCTCAAGGACTACCGCCGGGGGGGGCGTTGCCCAAGCATCGACGAGTTCGGAAATCCGGAGCACCACATTCTGGTTCACCCAGTCGACAACGAAGCGATTGGGCGCAAGTAACCGCAGGACGCCGATGTCCTCGATCGCCTGCAAAGGGCGAATCCAGGTATTGAACTGCTGCTCAGGCATCTCCGTTTCGAGTTGAGCAAGACAGCGGTTCCACAACGACCCTTGCACAGATTGGCTCCTCTGTTCGAATTGATTTATCGGAGTTGGCTCTGGGCTAGGCCAACTTGGCCAGCGGCAGCGCGAAAGGGTGGGCAGTCTATACCGTCCCCGACGAGGTTATCCACAGGTCCGAATGAAAATAAACCGGCTGTTTTTCAGCCTTCAGCCGCACTGCGATCCTTGACACTCGCAACCTCGCTGCGTACCCTTGCCGCCCCTTTAAAGTCTCGCGGACAGGGTCTTGTTTTCAGGACCTTTTCGCGACTCGTCTGGATACCGGCCATGAAGCGCACATATCAACCTAGCAACGTTCATCGCAAGCGCACACACGGCTTTCGCGCCCGCATGGCAACCCGCGGTGGCCGCTTAGTGCTCGCCCGTCGGCGTGCCAAGGGCCGTAAGCGTCTCTGCGTTTAAGCGTCTTGTTTGTCCGATGAGAGCGTCGCGTCTGGATCTCACCCGGGCCGACCTCATCGAAAAACAACCGACTCGCGCGCTTGCCATCTTTCCCAGCAGCGCACCGACTGCGCCACAAGCGCGAGTTCGACAAGGTCTATCGCCAAGGCCGCCGACAGAGCGATAACTTTTTCCTCGTCCTGGCGGCACCCAACGATCTCACCCATCCGCGCCTTGGTTTATCGGTCTCCGCAAAAACCGCAGGCAATGCTGTGGGCCGCAATCGAATAAAACGGCTCATTCGCGAATCTTTTCGCCTCTGCAGCGTCTCATTGCCGAAGCTCGATATCGTCGTGAACACCCGAGCCGCCGCGCGCGAGGCGTCCAATCCAGTTCTGACGCGCAGCCTGCAGCAACTTTGGGATAAGCTGACGCGCTATGCGTAGAGTTTTGCTGGCCGTGATCAAAGGGTACCAGTGGGTGATTAGCCCCCTGCGCCCGCCAACGTGCCGCTTTTACCCGAGCTGCTCCAGCTACGCCTACGGAGCCATTCAACACCACGGCGTTTTGAGAGGAATGTGGCTGGCGACGAAGCGATTGCTTCGCTGTCATCCCTGGAACGATGGCGGCTACGACCCCGTTCCGCCCGTTTCTCACTGCACCGTTGATCACCATCACTCGAAGGTTTAAAGCTCAAGGTCCATGGACAAGTTACGTTTTTCGCTCTGGATCGTGCTCGCCGGTCTCGCCTACTACCTCTACATAGCGTGGCAGATCGACTACCCGCCGCCTAAGGTTGCAGCCACCTCAGCAGTCGCTCAACCAAGCGCCACCGCCGATCTCCTTCCACCACTTCCATCCTCTGGCGCAACGTCGGCTCCGGCTGTACCGAATGCGGACGCCCCTCCGCCGATCGCAACTCCCGCGCCTGCTGCAACGCCGGCCGCGGCGAATCCAGCTGCGCAGCGCATCACCGTTCGAACCGATGTCTACAACATAGAGCTCAGTACGCAAGGCGGCGAACTGCTACGCGCGGAACTCGTGAAGTATCCGCTCGACAAGGACCAACCCGGCAAGCAGGTGGTGTTGCTCGACAACACGTCCGACCGATACTTCTACGCACGCAGTGGACTGCGGTCCGCCGACGAAAAAAGCGCGCCCACTCATCAAGCGCTGTATCAAGCGGAAGCAAGCAGCTTTCAACTGCAGGACGGCCAAGACACGCTGAGCGTTCCGTTGGTGTGGACGAATGGCGGCGTCACCGTCACCAAGATGTACACATTCAAGCGCGGCAGCTACGCCATCGACTTGAAGTATCTCATCGACAACAAATCGGCCAACGAGTGGAGCGCCGCCTCGTATGTTCAGCTCGCGCGAAACCAGCCCGTCGTTGAATCTTCGATGCTGCACGCGGAGAGTTACGCGTACTTCGGCCCCGCCGTGTACACCGGTCAAAAAATTCAAAAGCTGAAGTTGACCGACGAGGACTACAAAAACTTTACCGCAACTTACACGGATGGCTGGATCGCATCGATGCAACATCACTTCGTGGTGGCTTCGCTGCCGGATGTCGGCAAGTCGTATGACTTCAGACTCAACATCGACACGCCGCAACAATTCACGCTGATGTATCGTGGACCGCTCGTCCCGATCGCTGCCGGCGCAAGCGGCGAACTGCACGAAACATTGTTCATCGGTCCCAAGCTGCAATCGCACCTGACAGCCATCCGCGACAGACTCGATTTGGTGGCGGACTACGGTTGGTTGCACACCGTCGCGAAACCGCTATTCATCGTGCTCAATGCCGTCCACAGCTACATCGGCAATTGGGGCTGGTCGATCATCCTAGTCACGCTGCTAATCAAAGCGCTCTTCTACAAGCTGACGGCATCGAGTGGTAAGTCGATGGCGAAGATGCGCGAGATGGCCCCCCGTCTGAAGGCCATGCAAGATCGTTACAAAGACGATCGCGAAGCGCTTGGCCGCGCGACCATGGAATTCTACAAACGCGAGAAGATCAATCCGCTGGCCAGCTGCTTGCCGACGCTGGTGCAGATGCCGATCTGGATGGCGTTTTATTGGGTCATCTTGAACAGTGCGGAAATGCGCCAAGCGCCTTTCATCGGGTACTTGACCGACCTGTCCTCTAAGGACCCGTACTTCATTCTGCCGATCATTCTCGGTGTCGCGAACTTCATGCAGTTCCGCTTGAATCCTGCGCCGGCCGATCCAGTGCAGGCGAAAGTCATGATGCTGATGCCCGTGCTGATGACTGGCATGATGGCGTTCTTCCCGTCCGGCCTAGCGTTGTACTGGATCACGAACACCGGGCTGTCGATCCTGCAACAGTGGCATATCAATCGCACGGTCGCAGCCGAAACTGCGACCGCTAAGAAGACGTAAATTTGATGTGAGCGCAACGGACACCATCGCCGCGATTGCCACGCCGCCCGGCCGCGGCGGTATCGGTGTCCTCAGAATTTCCGGTTCCCGCACGCGCGCCATTGCGCAGTCGCTGCTCAGCAATGTACCGGCGCCACGGCAAGTTTGCGTCCGTGACTTCCACGACGCCGACGGCAGCTCGCTGGATCGCGGCGTTGCTCTATTCTTTCAGGGCCCAGCTTCTTTCACCGGTGAAGATGTCTTGGAGTTGCACGCGCACGGCGGCCCGGTGTTAATGGATCTATTGCTCGCGCGCACCATCCAACTCGGCGCTCGAGTCGCGCAGCCCGGTGAATTCAGTCAACGCGCCTTTCTAAACGACAAACTGGATTTAGCCCAAGCTGAGGCAATCGCAGATTTGATCGACAGTGGATCGCAGCAAGCGGCACGTGCCGCCGTACGGTCGTTGCAGGGCGAATTCTCCGCGCGCATTCATGCGCTGCTGGCGTCGCTGATCGAAGCGCGGATGTATATCGAAGCCGCAATAGACTTCCCCGAAGAGGAAGTCGACTTTCTCGGCGATAAGCAAGTGCGTCGACGGCTCGATGACTTAAGCGTCTCCACTGCTGAAATTCTCGCGAGCGCGGCACAAGGCGCCTTGCTGCGTGAAGGGATGACCGTTGTCATCGCGGGCCGACCCAACGCAGGCAAATCAAGCTTGCTGAATTCGCTCGCCGGCTATGAAGCCGCGATTGTGACGCCGATTCCTGGCACCACACGAGACGTGCTAAGAGAGCGAATCTCGATCGATGGGTTGCCGCTTCACATCGTCGATACCGCCGGCTTGCGAGCAACGGATGACGAGGTAGAAAGCGAAGGTATTCGACGCGCCCGCAACGAAATGGCAAAAGCGGATCGCATTCTCTATCTCGTCGATGCCAGCGCGTCGGTGTCGGATGCGGAATTGGCGGACGATCTCGCACCGCTATCCGAAAACAATGTGACGCTGCTGTACAACAAGATCGATCTCACGCTTCAGTCACCGCAAATCGTCCGCGGTGCTCGCGATGCGATCTATCTGTCGGTGCAATCCGGCGCTGGAATCGATCTGCTGCGTCAGTATCTTAAGGACTGCGTCGGTTATGTGGACATCAATACCGGCATCTTCTCAGCGCGTCGCCGCCATCTCGATGCACTTCGCCGAACGCAGATTCATATCGCAACGGCGCTGCAGCTTCTCACGGAGCGACGTGCAGGTGAGCTCATGGCGGAAGAACTGCGCCAAGCGCAACACTGTCTTGGCGAGATCACCGGTGAATTCACGTCGGATGATCTGCTCGGAAAGATATTTTCGAGCTTTTGTATCGGCAAATAAGCACTCTCTTCAGCGCTGCAATTTCGCTTCGAGCTCGGCCCCAAAATACGCCTGCGGATCTGATGGCGTGAAGTCCTCGGCCTTCTCGCGTGCCGTAATAGCGGCTTTAGCAGCGTCGAATGCTTCGTGCAGCGACGCAGATTTAGGCAGTGCGTCTCTATAAAACGCTTCGCCAAAGTACGTGAGGTCGCGATCATCGGAACACCCGAAGGATGTCTTCTCCTTAGCGGCCGCCGTGATGATAATGGTGTTCTCGTTTTGCAGAAGTTCGATAAATGCGCCGGCGTGGCACGCCGACACAATCAACACGCGGTACTTGATCCCGGAGTCATTGAGCGCAGCGGCCAAATTGTCGCCAGTGACTTGTGACAACGGCAGCACGCCATTCGAGACTTGCAGTTCAGGCTCGTCTGAGCCATGCGACGAAAGCGATAGAAACAGAACGTCTCGTTCCACATCCATTTTGGCTGCGATCCCCTTCAACGCGTAGGCCAGGCCGGAGACCGTCGCGAGCGGTTGCGACTCAACGTCCCGCCGATCGTTCAACAGCAATAGCGTTCGAGTGCCGGTCCCGTAGCGATCTGCGATAACGCGAGCAGCCAGCCCGATTTCTTCTGCGAAGACTTTCTGGTCCGCGACACCCGCGAAGCCGACAAAGAAATTCGAAGCGGTCGCTGGATCATGCGTTGCAACCTGCGTTAGTGCTTGATCAATGCGTGCTTGCTGATTGAATAACAGTGATTCGCCACGCGACCACGTTGGCTGTTCGCCGCCTTCCTCGCCGGACTCGGGCACATACCAAAGCGACGGCGTCCAATAGAACTCGGTTGAGATCGCGGCCAACACGGCGATCATTGCCATGGCCGCCCAGGCACTCTGCGGTTGCCGCGCCCCGGATTGGGAGCGCAATGCGAAGGCGAGAAAGACGCCGACATAGACGACCAGCCCGAGTAGCAGAACGATGCTCAAGAGCCCGGACAGATACGTGTCGATGACGAAGTTTGCGGCAATAGCAAGCGGTAGCACTGCGAGCACCGTAAACAACGTTGTACGAAACTCCATCTCCGAGCTTCGCTTCGCGATCACTCTTGCCAGACCTAAAATGGCAAGCGCACACAGCGCCAATGTCGGGATATTGTAGGAATTGAAGACGGCGCCGTCGCCGACACGAAAGCGATCGAGCACGCTCCACAAAAAGATCGACGCCAATGACAAGATGACGATTGCACGATCGGTCACGTTGACGGGTGTGGTCACGCGCAGCGCCCACCAGTATGGAATGACCTTCCACCACAGTGGCGCGGCCGAGGCGGCTTGCGGGTGCTGCTCGACTACACTTGAAGCAGCTATGTGCTCGCGCAGGAAAGCGACAGCACTTTCTGGGCTCGCTTCTGCCGGCAAGTCTCGGCAGGGCACGATCAACGCGGAGTTCAGTCTGACCCAGATGAAAATACGCTCGCGATCGGCGCTGACGTCTCGAATCCCGGCCCACGCAAAGCGAGCGTCAATCCGGCGATCGACGACATGAATGCCGCTGGCGTCGAACTCGTACTGATGTTCGCCCAGTATCGAATCGAGCGCTTCGTTTTGCAGTCGAGCGTTGGCAGTACGGTGGGCATTCATGAGAATGACGCCCAGCAGCACCATCCCCGAGAGAATGTTCGGAGCCGATACCGAGATATTGAATCGGGCGGCCAACGCAAGCAACCCAATGCTCACACTGGCTATTGCGACAATTTCGATTACCCGCCGCCGAATCGTCCGGTGACCGGAAGTACGCGCAGCGTGTGCAACGTTTAACGCCCGCCAATCATCCTGCGTCAGCGTCGTGACGACGCGAAACGACTCCATGAGTTACCCCAGCAATTTTTCGCGGTCGTACAGGCGGGTGGCAATCCAAAGCAGAATCAGCCCGGCAGCCAGCGTTGATAACACAGAGACCGCGATATGGGCCGGATCAACCGCATCGCCGCGCAATAGGTTCGTCGCAATCAAATGCTGACTCATACTTGGGATCAACATGAGTTGAATGCTTGGACGCACGTTCAGCACGCTTGCAAACACGATGGGCAATGTCGGGATCGCCAGCACCAACCCAATCCAGGTTTGCGCTTCGCGATACGTACGCGTAAAGGATCCCACGACGAAGAACAGCGCCGCGCCCAGCATAGACATCGGCAGCATCACGGCCGCGATCTTGAGCGCCACGACGATGCCAAAATTCGCACTCATCCCGAGCTTATGCAGTGGCAAGAACTGCACGCTGATCAACAAGGCCGTCAGGGTGATACATAACGACAACACCATGAACAACATTGTCGCGCCGATCTTACCGAACACAAGCGCCGCGCGGCTGACGGGTAGACAGAGCAACGATTCGAGCGATCCGCGCTCACGTTCGCCGGCGGTGACATCGATCGCCAGATACATGCCGCCCATCAGCAACGAGAACAACAAGAAATAGGTGAGCGTACCGAGCAATGCGACGGCACGACCGGAAGGCGTCGCGATGTCTGATGTACGAAGCTCGAAAGGTTCGATAACCGTGGGATCGATGCCCCGCGCCAACAATCGCAGCCGACCTACTTTATCGCTATAAGCGCCGACTATGCCGCGCATTCGGCCCACATGACGTTGCGCCTTGTTGTTGGTACTGTCGGTGATCAGTTCGATCTCGGCTGGTTCGCCATCGCGTAGTTGCTTGCCGACTTCGGGCGATACGATGAGCACGAAATTCTCCGTGCCCTTTGCGATCAGCGCCCGAGCTGCGGTTGCATCGATATCGAGCTTTACAACGGTGGCGCCATTCTCGACTGCAAAGGCCAACAAGTTGGGTGCGTGCTGAGCGCCGATCACAGGCAGGCGCAGTCGTTCGTCCGCCTCGCCGACGACTCGGTCGACGATGAAGGCAGTCATCAACGCAAATGTGACCGGACCGATCAACGGCACGAAGAGAAACGCGGACAAAAGCGTTCGACGCTCGCGAATATTCTCCAGTACTTCTTTGCGGAAGACGGTCGCGATAATTCCGAAGACCGACTTCATGGCGCAACTTCCTGGCTCGCGCGCATGAATGCTTCTTCCATATTTGCGGCGCCGGTGCCCGCAAGAATTTGCTCGGGAGTGCCGCTATGGACGACACGACCGCGGGCCACAATGACGATGTCATCGCACAGGGCCGAAACCTCCTGCATGATGTGGCTCGACAGTACGACACAACAGCCCTGATCGCGAAGACCTCGAATCAAATCGCGCAACGCTCGCGTCGCGCCAACATCGAGGCCACTCGTCGGCTCGTCCAAAATGACGTTGCGCGGTGCATGAATCAACGCGCGCGCCAAAGCCACCTTCAGCTTCTGCCCGTGGGAAAATCCCTTTGTGCGCCGGTCGATGATCTCGTTCATTTCCAAGCGAGCGACCCAATCCGTAATGCGGTGCTCGATGGTGGACGCGTCGAGACCATTGAGCGAACCGAAATAGCGAATGTTTTCACGCGCGGTGAGATTCGGATATAGACCGCTTGCGTGCGGAAGCACGCCAAGCTTCGCGCGAACTGCAAGCGGGTTGCTTGAACCGTCGATGTCGTCGACACGCACGCTGCCCTGGTCCGCTTGCAGCATCGTGCTGACGATGCGCAAGGTCGTCGATTTGCCTGCGCCGTTCGCGCCCAGCAAACCGGTGATGCGGCCGTCGAGCGCCGAGAATGAAATGTCGTGCAGCGCTTGCACGGCGCCAAAACGTTTTGCGAGTCGTTCAACCAGAATCATTCGGCGTCCTTAAGGAGTAGGTCCATTCGCGTCCACCACGAACGGTGCAGGCTGAACGTTTGTCAGGCATTCCGTCGCGAGCTTGTCGGCGGAGCCCGCCTCGATAAAGCGTCGAACCACACTGACGCCGCAAGCTGTCATCAATTGACCGTGGCCTTGTCCCGGAAAAATTAAATGCCTGCCGCGAGCAAAGTGCTTTGCCGCCTGCGTGCCATACGCCGACGGCGTGACCGGATCGTTCTCGCCGGAGAGCAATAGCACCGGCGTTTCGCTTTGCAGCGGCGCGTGGAAATTCTCGTCGATCACGCCGCGCGGCCACACGGAACACATGGCGTCCAAAGTCTCTACGAACACACTGCGCAGGTAACTGCGTTCAATCGCGGGATCGCTGCGGGCTGCGGCCGTGATGAAGGGAATATCTTCCGTGCACACAACTGCATTGTGCATGCCGTTGGCTATCTGCTCATCGAGGCTGCGCGAAATCGACAATGCTTGCGCAGCCATCGGCCCGACACGATTCTGCGCGGCCTCATGAATCAGAAACGGCAGCAGTGATGCAGTGTCGTCCGAATAACTATACAAACGCAATGCGACAGCCATGTGCATGTAGCCGAAATCCAGTCGAGTGGCGAGGGCGGTGCGCGGATCCGGGACAGAAAGGTCGATCGTTGTGCGAGTGAGTTGGGCGCGCAGTTGCGCCAATTCCTCTTTGACGTTGGGGAACGCCTGACGGCAATCGGTCTGACTGGCGCAGCGCTCCAGAATTGAATCGAGCGCGGCCTGCGCCGCAGGTGCGATTTCAGGACCGAGCGCCGCTTCTACCGGGACAACACCGTCGAGCACAACGGATCGAACATGCGCCGGATACCGGCGCAAATAATGTTGGGCAACGCGCGTCCCGTAAGAGATGCCGTAGAGATTGATTTGACCGTAGCCTAGTGCCTCGCGAATCTCATCGAGATCCTGCACGGCAACGCTCGTACTGTAGAAACGCGGATCGCCAGGCAGATGCTGCAAGCACTCGCGCGAGAACTTCTTGATCAGTTCGGCATCGAAACGCGCGGTTTCCGTCTCGTCGGGAAGTTTGCAATCGAGGCGATTGGATTTCCCGGTGCCGCGCTGATCGATTACAACGATGTCGCGATCGGCTCGTAGACGTTCGAAAGCGCCCGCACTGCTCAAGTAAAAATCGCTGGCGGCCTGTCCAGGTCCGCCACTGATGACGACAAGGGGATCGCGAAGGGCTTCTTTCCGCGATGCCGCCACAACCGCGACATGAATTCGAATGCGTTTGCTCTTCGAATCGTTGCGGTCCTCGTTGACCTCGAACCACCCGCAGCGCGCCTTGACGCTCGAGCGGACAACGGTGCTCTCGAGCCGGCAATCCTGCAAGCGCAGCGGCGCCGCATCGGCGCGGGCAGAAACGAGGATCGAAGCGAGTACCGCAATTCCGGTAATTCCGCACGCCCTGATTAAAGTGTTGATCAAGCTTAGCTCCCGCAACTCGGCCCGAAGTGTGCGGGGCGGTTACCGGCGTGTAAAGAACACCGACTCAAGGAAGTGTGTGGGACGCCACACAATCAGGGAGGCCCGTAAGTTCATTTCGAATCTGGCGCTGCAAAGTATCGATGCTTGCATTCCGAACGCATTAGAATGCCGCCCGCGAGCCTATCCATGAACGCACACCATCACTTCCAAGTCATCGTCATCGGCGGCGGTCACGCCGGTACCGAGGCCGCGCTCGCCGCGGCGCGAATGGGTGCGCGCACGTTATTGCTGACGCAAAGTATCGAAACGCTGGGTCAGATGAGCTGCAACCCCGCCGTGGGCGGTATCGGCAAAGGCCATCTGGTGAAGGAAATCGATGCCCTAGGCGGCGCGATGGCGGTGGCCACCGACCATGCCGGCATCCAATTCCGCACGCTTAACGGCAGTAAGGGCCCTGCTGTGCGTGCGACGCGAGTTCAGGCCGATCGGCAGCTGTACAAGCAAGCGATTCGAGGCATCCTGGAAAACCAGTCGAACCTCACGCTGTTCCAACAAGAGGTCGCCGACCTCATCGTCGAAGGCGATCGAGTACGCGGCGTCGTCACCCAAGTGGGCTTGGAGTTTAGAGCCCCCTGCGTGGTGCTGACGGTAGGCACGTTCCTGGCCGGCAAGATCCACGTCGGCTTGTCGAATTACCAAGGCGGCCGTGCCGGCGATCCGCCCTCGAATAAATTGGCGGCCCGCCTGCGCGAGTTGCCGCTTCGTATCGGCCGCTTGAAGACGGGCACACCGCCGCGTATCGATGGTCGCTCGATCGATTATCGCGAGTTGGCCGTTCAGTACGGCGATGAACCGATGCCTGTGTTTTCCTACCTCGGAACGCGCGAGCAGCATCCGCGTCAGTTGCCATGCCACATTACGCACACCAATGAACGCACGCACGACATCATTCGCGCCGGCTGCGATCGCTCCCCGATGTTCACCGGTGTAATCGAAGGCGTAGGTCCGCGGTACTGTCCTTCTGTCGAAGACAAAATTCATCGCTTTGCGGACAAGTCATCGCATCAGATCTTTATCGAACCGGAAGGTCTGAACACACACGAGGTTTATCCGAACGGCATTTCGACGAGTTTGCCGTACGACGTCCAGTTCGATCTGGTGCGTTCGATCAAGGGCTTCGAAAACGCGCATATCACGCGTCCGGGCTACGCCATCGAATACGACTACTTCGATCCACGCGATCTTAAATACTCGCTGGAAACTAAGCCTATCGGCGGCTTGTTCTTTGCGGGGCAAATCAACGGCACAACGGGTTACGAAGAAGCGGCGGCGCAGGGTTTGTTGGCCGGTATCAATGCGGCGCTGCAAGTACAGAACCGGGCGCCCTGGTGTCCGAAGCGCAGCGAAGCCTACATCGGCGTGCTGGTCGATGATTTGATCACTCGCGGCGCGAGCGAACCGTATCGCATGTTTACGAGCCGCGCGGAATACCGGTTGCTGCTGCGTGAGGACAACGCGGATGTTCGTCTCACGCCGCAAGGTCGCGAATTGGGATTAGTGGACGATGCGCGCTGGGCATTCTTCGAAGCGAAGCGCGCCGCAGTGGAGGCGGAGATCGCGCGACTGCGCAGCGTCTCCGTGCAACCGCATCATGTGACGCCGGAACAGGCAGCGACTATTTTCGGCGCGCCGCTGACGCGCGATGCCAAAGCGTTCGAGTTGTTGCGTCGTCCCGAAGTGTCGTACGCCGGATTGTTGAGCATTGAGAGCGTCGGGTCCCCGAATCGCACTCAAGATGCGTTTGGCGAAGACCTGCGATTGCTCGAGCAAGTCGCGTTGCAAATCGATGTGCAGGCGAAGTACACGGGCTACATCGATCGTCAAACCGAAGAGATCGAACGGCAAGCCCGGCACGAAGACACGCAATTGCCGCTGGACCTCAACTACAAAGAAGTGCTCGGACTCTCGAATGAGGTCCGCCAACGGCTGAGTGAGGCGCGGCCCACAACCCTTGGACAGGCCGGCCGTGTACCTGGAGTGACTCCCGCCGCAGTCTCTCTCTTATTAGTGCATCTCAAACGCCGGTCCTTAGCCGGTCGGGTGCTGACTTCGGCGGCGGCTGCGACTCGCGACTCGTCGGTTGGGGCGGGCGGATCCCGCGATTAGGAACGGCATCACAAAATATAAGACGATTCCGCGGGTCAGCAGACTGCAGCGGTGTGAAGTCATTCATCGTTCGCCGGCCGCAAATTTGTTAACTTCCCGTTGCTCAAGCCCACGCCGCTAGGCGCAATTCGGATTCCTATGACTTGGTTTGTCATTTTTGCCGTGTCGGTGTTCGCCCTGTATTTCTGGCGCCGGTACCGAGCTCATCAGGAAGAGCAAAACAGCCCCCTCGCCGATCATCGGCTAGGCGTGCGTTTCATTGGGCAATCGCTAGTCCTGGAACAGGCTATTCAAAACAACGCCGGCAAGATCTTTCTGGGTAATCGCGAATGGCAAATTCGCGGCCCTAACCTGCCAATCGGCGCCCGGGTCCGCGTCATGGGCGTGGATGGGTCCATTCTGTTAGTGGATCGAACTGCGAGTTAATCGCTTCGTGCTCGTCCATGTCTGACGAATCCGGGGGTCAAAACGATCCCCTCGATGGCGCCATAGAAGTGCCGTTGGTCCATTGAAGCGTCTCTCATTACGGCGTCAGCGTAATGTTCCTCCTCGGCCTTTTCCGTTAACATGCGCGCCCCCAAGGTTTGGCCGGCCCCTAAAGGTAGGTTTTGACCCAGGGTTTAGCTTTCAGTAGAAGAGGTTGGAGATCCTTATGAAGTTTCGTTGGTCCCTGATCGCGCTGTGCTTAAGCGTTGCGGGTATCGCAGCCGCCCAGGCCGAAGATAGTGCGCAGCGCGGCAAAATTGCCGGATATACCTGCCACGGATGCCACGGTATCGAGAACTATAAGAACGTCTACCCGACTTACAGCGTGCCGAAGGTGGGCGGTCAGAGCGCCGCGTACATGATCATCGCGCTGAAAGCCTACGCCTCCGGCGAGCGAACCCACCCGACGATGCATGCACATGCGGCGTCGATGAACGAACAAGATCGCACTGACATTGCGGCCTTCTTCGCCGCTTCCAAGGTGCGCGCCGCCGGCCCGCCTGTGGGTACGCCCCCTGCCGCCGTCGCCACATGTGCTTCCTGCCACGGCACCGATGGCGTGAGCGACAATCCGGAGTATCCGAATCTGGCCGGCCAGCATCGCGATTACCTTGAGCACGCCTTGCGCGACTATAAGAGTGGCAAGCGCAAAAACGGCGTCATGGCGGGCATCATCAGCGGCGTCAAGGAAGAAGAGATTCCGGCGCTCGCAAAATTCTACGCGAGTCAAAAGCCGGCGCTCTGCGCAACGGATAAGATTCGCGAGAAGGGCAAGTGCCAATAGTAAAGTTTGTAAGCGACTTACTGTGATTTAGAGAGAGGCCGGGCATTGCCCGGCCTTTTCATTTGGAGGATTGCCCGCTCTTTGTCATGCTGCGTCCTCCTACTCCGAGGCCGTCATGTCCGAACCCACTGTTATTGCCATCGACGCAGAGTACGTTCGACCGAAGCTCGCGGCCGTTCATCTAATTGTCGACAACGGCCGCGCCGCATTCGTGGATACGGGTACCTATCGATCTGTCCCTGCAATGTTGGCGGCGCTGACCCAACAGGGATTGTCGCCGTCGGATGTCGACTACGTGTTCCTCACACATGTGCACCTCGATCACGCGGGGGGTGCGGGCGTAATAATGCAGTTATTGCCCTCAGCTCGTTGTGTCCTCCATCCGCGCGGCGCACGACACATGATCGATCCGTCGAAACTGGTCGCCGCCTCCAAAGACGTGTATGGCCCGCAGCGTTTCGCACAGCTATACGGCGAATTGCCGCCGATTCCTGCGGAGCGCGTGCTGGTCGTTGAGGACGGCGATTGTCTGACGCTCGGTCTCCGCGAATTCGAATTCATCCATACACCCGGCCACGCCAATCATCATTACTGCATCGTCGATCGCGTCGGAAAGATTATTTTTTCCGGCGACACGTTTGGTTTGTCCTATCGAGAACTGGACACTGAGCAGGGTGCATTCTCGATGCCGATCACGACTCCTTCGCAATTCGATCCCGACGCGGCGCATAAGTCGATCGACAGATTGCTGAGTTACGAGCCGCGTGCGATTTATCTCACGCATTACAGTCGTGTCGAAGGACTCACGAAATTAGCGGCGGATCTACACGAGCAAATCGACGGCTATGTCAGGATCGCGCGAAGCAATGCGGAACGCGCCGACCGAAGCGACGCGATGATGCGCGATCTTTATGCGTATATTGCAGAGCGCTTAGATCGGCATGGCGTGCGCAAAGACGATGCGTTCCGCCACGCGCTGTTGGATGGCGATATCAAACTGAACGTGCAGGGACTGGAAGTGTGGCTGCAGCAGCAAGCTGCATGATTGCGCGAGCGTTTGCTAGCCGGTCCACCACGCGACGAATTCTTTGAAGCCGATAAAGCCATCGCCTTCGGTATCGGTGGCTTCGAAATCCAGCAGACATTCTTCTTTCGAAGTGTCCGCGTCGAGCACCTTGAGCAACGCGTGAAATTCATTTTGATCGATGAAGCCGTCTGCGTTCGGATCGCAGGCATCGAAGGCCTTTCGCAAGGCAGCAAGTTGTGCATCGTTGAGGGCAGGCATGTGCGCTCCGCGTGTGCGAGACCGATGTGCATTCTGCGCCCGAGCCCGTCGAGCTGACTAGCTCCTTGCGACGCTTTCGAGACTTCGGCCGCAGTTTCGACATCGATGTATCGGGGCCGTTGCTTTAGGCGTTGAGATGGGGCTGATTTCTACCGCCAATGTGCATCCGTTTCAACGAGATGCCCCCCGACTCAGCGAGCGCCCACCGGCCCGCAAAGTCCGCGCTAAGCCTTGACTTCAGCTGCGGCAACGCAGACCCTCTCGCCCCCCGCTCGTTCTGCCCTGGTCCGCCATGAACTCATTCCGCGCTTTCCGTATTCATCAAGACAACGGCAAAATTGCCGGACGCATCGACACGATTTCGATCGACGATTTGTCGCCGGGTGAAGTCGTCGTCAAAGTTGCTTATTCCGACATCAATTACAAAGACGCGCTGGCAGCGACCGGCGCCGGAAAAATTCTGCGCAAGTACCCACTTGTGGGCGGCATCGATTTTTCGGGCGAGGTTGTCACGTCGTCTGACGAGCGATTCAAAGTAGGACAGAAAGTGTTGGTGACCGGCTGCGGGTTGAGCGAAACCCACGACGGCGGTTATGCCGAATACGCACGAGTGCAAGGCGATTGGGTAATTCCGCTGCCAGCCGGCCTCGATGTGAAACAAGCGATGTTGCTGGGCACTGCGGGATTCACTGCTGCGCTTGCCATTCATCGAATGGAGCAGAACTCGTTGGCGCCGGAACAAGGCGAAGTTCTGGTCAACGGCGCAACGGGTGGTGTCGGCAGCATCGCGATCAACATGCTGGCAGGTCGCGGTTACGAAGTCGTTGCACTGACCGGCAAGCCGGATTCGGAAGCTTACTTAAAGCAATTAGGCGCGAAGCGCGTGCTGTTACGCAGCGACGTGCAGTTCGGCACCAAACCTTTGGAAGCGATGCAGTGGGCGGGCGGAGTCGACAGTCTCGGCGGCGATGCGCTGGCATGGCTCACGCGCACGACCAAGGACTGGGGCAGCATCGCCGTTATTGGCATGGCCAGCAGCATGGATCTCAACACGACGGTGTTGCCGTTCATTTTGCGTAGCGTCAATTTGCTGGGCATCAATTCGGTTAATTTGCCGCGCGGCCCGCGTCTTGAAGTGTGGCAGCGCATTGCCACCGATTTGAAGCCACGTCATCTCGATGTCATTGGCACCAAAACCGTCACGCTCGATGAGTTGCCGCAAGCATTCGACGGCTACGTCAAGGGCACCATCACCGGCCGCACGCTGGTGAAGCTATAACGTCGGTCTCGAGTTAAGTCATGAGCCTCGATCTCCAAACAGCGGCAGCAGAATTAGGCATCGTCCTAAGCGAAGATCAATCCGCTCGGATGATTCGCCTGCTGGGCGAGCTCGACGATTGGAATCAGCGCATGAATCTGACGGCGATCCGCGAACGTCCGGCACAGATCACCAAGCATTTGCTCGACAGCTTATCGATCAATCAATTTCTACGCGGCGATCGTATTGCGGATATCGGCACCGGCGCTGGATTTCCCGGCTTGCCGTTGGCGCTAATCAATCCGGACAAGCACTTCACGCTGATCGATTCGGTCGCGAAAAAGCTGCGCTTCGTCGATCACGCCGCGCAAGCGATGGAGCTGACCAACATCGAGACATGGCACACGCGCGCCGAACAAATCAGCCTCAAGGATCGCAATCTGCCTCGCTTCGAGACGATCGTCGCGCGCGCCGTGGGACAACTCGCCGTGCTGCTCGAATCGTCCGGCCACCTGCTCGCGGGCGGCGGCCGTCTGCTTGCAATGAAGGGCAAACGACCGGAAGAAGAGCTAAAAGCGATCCCCAACGGGTGGAAAGTGGCCGAGATTCATAGACTCACCGTTCCAGGCCTGGACGAGGAGCGCCATCTTGTGGAACTCTGGCGCTCGCACGACAAGAGTGAAGGCGCTAGGCTGTAGGCGCTAGGCGCTAGCCAGCAAAGAACGACCTTCGTGAGACTCGAGTGTGATTATCTTTTCCGATATCTAGAGCCTAGAACCTAGTCCCTAGCGACTAATAGAACATGCATCGCGTCATCGCCGTCACCAATCAGAAAGGAGGCGTGGGTAAAACCACTACTTCCGTCAATCTCGCCGCGTCGCTCGCGGCGACGAAGCGGCGCGTCTTGCTCGTGGACATCGATCCGCAAGGCAATGCAACGATGGGATGCGGCATCGATAAACGGACGCTTCGTTACGCGACGACCGAAGTATTGCTCGGCGATGTCGATGTGACCGCGGCGCTTGTTCCGGTTGAAAGCAGCGCATTTACATTGTTGCCTGCAAACCAAGATCTTGTGGCGGCCGAAGTGCAACTCATGGGTAAGCCCGGCGCAGAGAATCGTTTGCGTGATGCATTGCGCACCGTGCGTAACATGTATGACATTGTGCTGATCGACTGCCCGCCTTCACTGAATATGCTGACGGTGAACGCGTTGGTCGCAGCCGATAGCGTGCTAATTCCGATGCAATGCGAGTACTACGCGCTCGAAGGGTTGTCGGCACTCCTCAGTACTGTCGAAGAAATCAAAGTGTCTGCCAATCCAAATCTCGAAATGGAAGGCATCCTGCGCACGATGTTCGATCCGCGTAACAATTTGTCGAACGAAGTCTCAGCGCAGTTGATCCAGCATTTTGGCGATAAAGTCTTCCGCACCATTATTCCGCGCAATGTGCGGCTAGCGGAAGCACCGAGTTTTGGATTGCCTGCGTTGATACACGATAAGGACTCACGCGGTGCGCTGTCGTACCTTGCGCTGGCCGGTGAGATGCTGCGGCGCGAAGACCAGGCCGAAGCCCAGGCCGGCGCCGGCGATTCTGACTAGTCGCGCCGCTTGCCTCGAATCGGCAGCCTTAAGACAAGTACGATTCAATAATTGCTCAAGATATAAATCGGGCGGATGCTTTCGTCCGCAGCCATCGCTACACTCTGACGCCCATAGACGTTCGGCCGCACAACATCAACCATGGCCACCAAGAAACCCAGCTTAGGACGCGGACTCGGCGCGTTGCTTGGACAGCCGCAAGCGGCTGCGGTGGCACAGTTGTCGCGTCCCGATGAAGAGCTGACAAAAATTCCTGTCGATCTCCTGCAGCGCGGCAAGTATCAACCGCGCCTCGATATGCGGCCTGAATCGCTGCAAGAGTTGGCAGACTCGATCAAGTCGCAAGGCGTCATCCAACCGATCATCGTACGTAGGCTCGCACCGGAAGCGGGTAAGCCGCGTCACTACGAAATCATCGCGGGCGAACGCCGTTGGCGCGCGTCGCAACTCGCGGGTCTGCACGAAATTCCGGCGCTCGTGCGTGACGTGCCCGACGGCGCTGCCGTTGCGATGGCGTTGATCGAAAACATCCAACGCGAAGACTTGAATCCGCTCGAAGAAGCTCGCGCGCTCGATCGTCTCATCAAAGAATTCGATATGACGCATGCCACGGCGGCTGAAGCCGTCGGTCGATCGCGTGCAGCCGTGTCGAACCTGCTCCGGCTCTTGGACCTTTCTGACACAGTGAAAGACCTTGTCGAGAAGCGCGAACTGGAAATGGGCCATGCGCGGGCGCTGCTTCCCCTGGATGGAGCAAAACGCCAGAACGAAGCCGCCGCGATGGTCGTGAACCAGAAGCTGTCGGTCCGCCAGACTGAAGCGCTGGTCAAGCGGCTACAGACCGAACCGTCCGGTACCTCCGCGACCCCGCCCCGCGACCCGAACATCCGGCAGCTGGAAAGCGACCTGTCCGAAAAATTGGGTGCCAAGGTTCAGCTACAACAAAACGGCCCGGGCAAGGGCAAGCTGGTCATTGCCTACAACAGCCTGGATGAGTTGGACGGCATCCTAGGACACATTCGCTAACCCGATCCGGTGGTTGGGCCGCTCCCGAGCATTGCGACGCACAATTAAGTCGTATCGCCCTTCCGGTCCCTTTGGCGTTGCGTCAATTACGGCATGCGCGTACGCCGGCTCGTAAAAATGGCTTCTTTTGCTTTCTTGATGCTCTGCAAAAAGTCGTTATAATGCGCCGCCTTTTGGGGCTCAGTGCGGGCTCAAAAAGGGAAAAAGATCGAGCGTAAGGCCACCACGCGCCGTCGACCGGCAAACGAAGTGGCTTTTTTGTTGCCCGACCATCAAGCCCGCCCACGGGCTGGAAGTAAAGGTTTTGAGACTCGCAGTGCCCGCAGATCCTTTCGCGAACTTGCGATCAGCGGCGTGGCGCGACGCATTAAGAGTGTTGGCGATGCAGGCTATTGCGCTTGTATTAGCCACGATTGGCGGACTGTTTTTTAGCCCGCAGACTGCACTCGGTGTCTTCGTCGGCGCCGCGATCGGTTTATTGGCAAACGCCTACTTGGCGTTTGCGTTGATCGGCAAGCCATTGCTGACCGGTAAGTACGGTGACGTGCGAGTCGGCTGGTTGATCAAGGTAGTGGTGACGTTGAGCCTGATGTGGGTCGCGATGCAGTCGAAGGTCGCTTCGCCGCCATCGCTGATCGCAGGGCTCGTCGCGACGATCTTCGCGCAGTGGTTGGCAGTGTCGTTTTGGTTAAGGCGCAGGTGAAGCATGCGGTTAGGGTTGCAGATGGCAAGTGAAGGCGGAGAACACGGGCACACGTTTCCCGAATACATCGCCCATCATTTGACGAATCTCACCAATAAACCGCAAGAAGGTCCGTTCGATTTGTCGGTGCTCCATTTGGACACCATTTTCTTCTCGCTCCTGACCGCCGTGATTGCGCTGCTCATTCTGTGGAGCGCCGCAAGAAAGGCGACGCCCGGAGTTCCCGGTAAGTTCCAGACCGCCATCGAAATGCTCGTCGAATTCGTCAATGGCGAAGCGAAATCGATGATTCACGGGACGTCGAAGTACATCACCCCGCTCGCATTGACGGTATTCGTCTGGATCATCCTGATGAATGCCATCGACCTGCTGCCGGTCGATTGGATACCCGAACTCGGTAAATTACTCGGATTTGAATACATGCGCGCGCTGCCCACGGCCGATTTGAACGGCACTGTCGGCATGTCCTTCGCCGTGCTGCTGCTGTCGTTGTTCTACACGATCAAAATCAAGAGCGGCGGCGAGATCGCCCATGAAGTAGGCGCCGGCCACTTCCCACTCCCCAAGCTCGGCTTCAATCCGCTCGGCTGGGTTGGAATCATCATCTTGCTGGCTGCGAACATCTTTTTCTATCTGGAAGCGCTGATCGCTCCCACCATCTCGCACGCCTTCCGAATTTACGGAAACATGTATGCGGGCGAACTCGTGTTCTTCTTGATCAACGGCATGAACGGCACGGGAAGCATCCTTCTCGGTGCCTTAGGATTATTGCTCGGCCTCGGCTGGGCGATCTTCCACATCCTGATCGTGCTGCTGCAAGCCTACGTTTTCATGATGCTGACGCTGGTCTACATCGGCCGTGCCTATCAGCATCACTAGTTTCAATTTGTACTCAGCAAACATCGTCTCTCATCTCGTTACTAAAGGTCCTTTCGGAGAACATCCATGTCAATGATTGCTCTTGCTTGCGGTTTGATCATCGGTCTCGGTGCGCTGGGCGCCTGCATCGGCGTCGGTTTCATGACCGGCAAGTACATTGAAGCGTCGGCGCGTCAGCCCGAACTCATGAACGTGTTGCAAGGCAAAGTGTTCTTGTTGTTCGCACTGGTCGACGGCTCGTTCATGATCGGCACCGCGCTCGCGTTGTGGTTCGCCACCGCCAGCCCGTTCGCAGGTCAGTAATAGAGCGAACGAGAAAGGCCTGACTGCGGAGGCGACTCCGCAGTTCTTAGTCCAGACCCAATTCGTTTAGACATGGCGAGCCCACATGAATTTTAATGCAACGTTATTGATTCAAACCGCGTCGTTCATTCTGCTCGGTTTGTTCACGATGAAATTCATTTGGCCGCCATTGATTCGGGCCATCGAAGAACGACAGAAAAAGATCGCCGATGGGTTGGCAGCTGCCGACAAAGGCGAGAAGGCATTAGGCGAGGCGAAGACGGCCGTGGACGCGATCATCAAAGAAGCTCGCGCCCAGGCTACGAAGATCGTCGATCAAGCCGGCAAGCGTTCCAACGAGATGATCGAGGAAGCCAAGGCAAGTGCCGTGGCGGAAGGTCAACGCTTGCTTGGCGATGCCAAGACCGAAGTAAAGATGGAATCGAATCGAGCGCGCGAATCGCTGCGCAAAGAAGTGGCGGCCTTAGCGGTCAGCGGCGCGAGCAAACTGCTCGGCCGTGAAATCGATGCCAAGTCGCACGCCGATCTGCTCGACAAGCTCGCGCTTGATGTCGAGCGCGGCTAACCGAGACCAAGGTTGATCGAGAACAAGAATGGCTGAGAAAGCGACCATAGCAAGACCTTACGCACGCGCTGCCTTTGCGCATGCGCGCGGCGCGAATGCGCTGGCCGCGTGGGGCGACACGCTAAACACCGCCGCGGCAGTGATCGCGGATGTGCGCGCCAAAAAGATGATTGGCAACCCGAAAGTCTCACCGGCGCAAATGGTCGATTTCATCGCCGAAGTCTTGGGCGGCAATCTCGACAGCAAGATTCGCAACTTCTTCGATGAGCTGACGCGCAATCGTCGCCTTAACGTGTTGCCCGAAGTGGCCAGCATGTTCGCCGAGATGCGCAACGAAGTCGAAAACGTCGCCGACGTGCAAATCACTTCGGCAGTTGCATTGAACGATGCGCAACGAAGTCGTTTTGCCGAAGCGCTGAAGAAGCGTTTGAAGAAAGAAGTGCGGCTCAGCTGCGATGTCGATGCGAGCTTGGTCGGCGGCGCCGTGATTCGGTCCGGCGATTTGGTGATCGACGGTTCGCTGCGCGCACGACTGGAAGGTTTGAATGCTGCGCTCACGAATTGAAGTTGCTCGGTACTAGGCGCTAGCCAGAGTTCAGAAGTTTTTTAGAAACGGTTTAGAAGTTTTAAAAGTTAGAAGTTACGAGCGAAGCGTTCTTAACCTAGAGCCTTGGGCCTAGCGCCCAAAGCCTAGTGAAGCAACGCTTCACCCGCGAGGAAACGAGCTCATGTCCATCAAGGCATCGGAAATCAGCGAACTGATCAAAGGTCGCATCGAGAAATTTGCAGGCGCTACGGATGCGCGCAACGTGGGTACGGTGGTCACCGTCACCGACGGCATCGTGCGTGTTCACGGCTTGGCCGATGCGAAGTACGGCGAAATGCTCGAGTTTCCCGGCGGCAGCTACGGCCTCGCTTTGAACCTCGAACAAGACTCCGTCGGTGCGGTCGTGCTCGGCGAATACAAGCACATTGGCGAAGGCGATGTGGTGAAGACCACGGGACGCATTCTCGAAGTGCCAGTCGGTGAAGGGATGCTCGGCCGCGTTGTCGACGCGCTCGGCAACCCGATCGATGGCAAAGGTCCCATCGCAGGCACGATCCAAGCGCCAATCGAGCGCGTGGCGCCGGGCGTGATCTTTCGCAAGAGCGTGAGCCAGCCGGTGCAAACCGGCTACAAGGCTGTCGACTCGATGGTGCCGATCGGTCGCGGTCAACGCGAATTGATCATCGGCGACCGTCAAACCGGCAAGACCGCGATGGCCATCGACACGATCATCAATCAGAAGGGCTCGGGCATTAAGTGCATCTACGTGGCCATCGGGCAGAAGCAAAGCTCGATTGCGAACGTCGTGCGCAAGCTCGAAGAACATGGCGCGATGGCGCACACGATCATCGTGGCCTCTTCCGCTTCGACACCTGCTTCCATGCAATACCTGGCGCCATACGCGGGTTGTGCGATGGGCGAATTCTTCATGGATCAAGGCCAAGATGCGCTGATCATTTATGACGACTTGACCAAGCAAGCTTGGGCGTATCGCCAAATCTCGTTGCTGCTGCGCCGTCCTCCGGGTCGCGAAGCGTATCCGGGCGACGTGTTCTACTTGCACAGCCGTTTGCTCGAGCGTTCCGCTCGCGTCAATGAAGCCTACGTCGAGCAAAAGACCGGCGGCAAGGTGAAGGGCAAGACGGGCTCGCTGACGGGATTGCCGATCATTGAAACCCAAGCCGGCGACGTGACGGCATTCGTGCCGACCAACGTGATCTCGATCACCGACGGCCAGATCTTCCTCGAAGGCAACTTGTTCAACTCCGGTTTACGTCCCGCCATGAACGCCGGCGTTTCAGTGTCGCGCGTCGGTGGCGCTGCACAAACCAAGATCATCGCGAAGCTGTCGGGCGGCATCAAGCTTGCGCTCGCGCAATACCGCGAACTCGCGGCGTTTGCGCAGTTCGCATCGGATTTGGACGACACGACTCGTAAGCAACTCGAGCGCGGCCAACGCACGCAAGAGTTGATGAAGCAAAAGCAATACGCGCCGATGTCGGTCGCGGAAATGGCGCTGTCGATTTACGCCGTCAACAACGGCTATCTCGACACAGTCGACATCAAGAAAGTCGGCGCATTCGAAGCGGGTCTGCAAGCATTCGCTAAGACGTCGCATAAGGCGATGATCGACGGCATCAACCAGAACCCCGTGTTGTCGGATGGCAACGTCGCCGCACTCAAGAAGTGCTGCGAAGAATTTTTGAAGACGGGAACGTACTGAAGAAGCTACTAGGCCCTAGTCACTAGCCAGATGAAGACACTCTTTTTCCAACTAGCAACTAGAACCTAACGCCTAGAGCCTAAGCGAAGCGAAACATGCCCGGCACAAAAGAAATACGAACGCAGATCGCGAGTATCAAAAATACTCAGAAGATCACGAAGGCCATGCAAATGGTGGCCACGAGCAAGATGCGCAAAGCGCAAGAGCGCATGCGCGCAACGCGTCCGTATGCGAAACGTATTCGCACGGTCATCGGCCACTTGCGCAAAGCCAACCCGGATTTCAAACATCCGTTCATGCAAGAGCGCGAAGTGAAGTCCGTTGGCTTCATCGTGGTGGGTTCCGATCGCGGCTTGTGCGGCGGCCTGAACACCAATTTGTTTCGTCGCACTTTGACGTCGATTAAGGAATGGCAGGGCAAGAACGCGCAGATTCACGTGAGCCTCATCGGCTCCAAGTCCGTGCAATTTTTCCGTCGACTGAGCGGTATCAATGTCACCGGTACGATCGTCCAGATGGGCGATACGCCGCATGCCTCCAACCTGATCGGCAGCGTGACTGTGCTGCTCGATATGTATCGCGAAGGCAAGATCGACCGCTTATTTCTGCTCAGCAACGCGTTCGTCAACACGATGACCCAGCAGCCAACAGTCAAGCAATTGCTGCCGGTCATCACCGAAGACGAAGGTAATTTGCAGAAGATGTGGGATTACATCTACGAACCTTCCGCTTCTGAATTGCTCGATGGATTGCTGATGCGCTACATCGAGTCGCAGGTTTATCAAGGCACGGTTGAAAACGTCGCGGCCGAGATGGCGGCGCGAATGGTTGCTATGAAGTCCGCAACCGACAACGCGGGCAAGATGATTGACGAGCTACAGTTGATTTACAACAAGGCCCGCCAGGCATCGATTACCAAAGAGCTGTCGGAGATCGTGGGCGGCGCGGCAGCAGTTTAAGAAGGCTACAGACCTCAGGCTACAGGCTGCAGGTCGGAATGGAATTTTCGGAATTGAGTTATTAGGTTTGAATGTTAAGCGGTGCAGGTCGAGGTCAATGGCGAAGCCCTTCCGGCTGAGGCCTGAAGCCTGAAACCTGTAGCCCGCGAGGAAACGAGCAAATGTCGAACGGCAAAATCGTACAAATCATCGGCCCGGTGATCGACGTGGAATTTCCACGTGACCAGATTCCGAAAGTCTATGACGCACTCAAGATCGTCGAAAACGATCTCACGCTCGAAGTGCAGCAACAGCTGGGCGACGGTGTCGTGCGCACCATCGCAATGGGCGTGTCCGACGGTTTGCGCCGCGGTCTCGAAGTTAAAACCACCGGCAAGCCGATCTCGGTGCCCGTTGGTAAAGCGACACTCGGTCGCATCATGGACGTCCTCGGCGTACCTCAAGACGAGAAAGGTCCGGTCGCTGCAAAGGATTACTTGCCTATTCACCGACCCGCGCCTTCGTACGAAGAGCAAGCAGGCGGTCAAGACTTGTTGGTTACCGGCATCAAGGTGATCGACTTGCTGATCCCGTTTGCCAAGGGCGGCAAGATCGGCTTGTTCGGCGGCGCAGGCGTCGGCAAGACCGTGAACATGTTGGCGCTGATCGATCACATCGCGAAGCAGCACTCGGGTCTGTCGGTGTTCGCCGGCGTCGGTGAACGTACTCGCGAAGGCAACGACTTCTACCACGAGATGATCGAGTCGGGTGTTATCAACCCTGACGATCTCAATGCATCGAAAGTGGCGATGGTGTACGGCCAGATGAACGAGCCACCAGGCAACCGTTTGCGCGTCGCACTCACCGGTCTCACCATGGCCGAATATTTCCGTGACGAAAAGAACGAGCAAGGCAAAGGCCGCGACGTCCTCTTCTTCGTCGACAACATCTATCGCTATACGCTCGCCGGCACGGAAGTGTCCGCGTTGCTCGGCCGTATGCCTTCCGCGGTCGGTTACCAGCCGACGCTCGCCGAAGAAATGGGCGTGTTGCAAGAACGCATCACTTCTACGAAGACAGGTTCAATCACGTCTATTCAGGCCGTCTATGTTCCTGCCGACGACTTGACCGATCCTTCGCCCGCGACAACGTTCGCTCACTTGGATGCAACCGTCGTGCTCTCGCGCGAAATCGCATCGCTCGGTATTTACCCGGCCGTGGACCCGCTCGACTCGACCAGCCGTCAGCTCGATCCGCTCGTTGTCGGTGAAGAGCACTACAACACCGCGCGCGGTGTGCAAGCTGTGTTGCAGAAGTACAAGGAACTGCAATCGATCATTGCGATCCTGGGTATGGACGAACTCTCGCCGGACGACAAGATCACCGTGCAGCGCGCACGTAAAGTGCGTCAGTTCCTGTCGCAACCGTTCGGTGTCGCGAAAGTGTTCACCGGCATGGAAGGCAAGATCGTTCCGCTCAAAGACACCATTCGCAGCTTCAAGGGCATCTTGAACGGCGACTACGATCACTTGCCGGAATCGGCGTTTCGTACCGTCGGCAGCATCGAAGAAGCCGTCGAAAAGGCGAAGCAGGCGTAATACGACGAGACTCGCGACTCGGGATCCGGGACTCGTGTAAGAGTCGATCCAAAACGAATCTCCAGTCTCGAATCTCGAGTCACGAACTAGCGAAGCGAATATGGCCACCATTCACGTCGACATCGTCAGCGCCGAAGGCGAGATTTTCTCGGGCGAAGCCTCGATGGTCTTCGCGCCCGCCGTCATGGGCGATATCGGCATTGCGCCGCGCCACGCGCCGCTGCTGACGACCATCAAGCCGGGTGAAGTGCGAGTGCAAACGCCGGATGGCCAGGAACAGCACTTTTACGTATCGGGTGGCGCGCTGGAAGTGCAGCCTCACCTTGTGACGGTGTTGGCCGATACGGCAATTCGCGCGAAGGATCTGGACGAAGCGGCGGCACTCCAAGCCAAGCAACGGGCCGAAGAAGCAGTGCGTGGCGCAAAGGACGCGGTCAGCGCGGCACAGGCCCAAGCGGAGCTCATCCAAGCGGCCGCTCAGTACAAGATGATCGAGAAGCTGCGGAATCCCCGCGGGTAAACGGAAGCGGCGACTTTGCCGACTCTGTCACAACTGAAATGCGTCCTTCGGGACGCATTTTTGTTTTACCTCTCCAATTGGGTATTCTCCCTCCGGCAACACATCCAATCTCCGTTCCGGCTAGTACCTAGAGCCTAGCGACTAGAGCCTTATAAACATGCCCCTTTCCATCGTCATCCTCGCTGCCGGCCAAGGCAAGCGAATGAATTCGGACCTGCCGAAGGTGTTGCAGCCACTGGCTGGTAAATCCTTGCTCGCACATGTAATCGATACAGCGCAGCAGCTCAAAGCCGCAAAAATCCACATCGTTTACGGACATGGCGGCGATAAGGTAAAAGACGCATTGGCAACCGCGCCGGTCGAGTGGACGTTGCAAGCGGAGCAACTCGGCACCGGCCACGCGTTAGCGCAGGCATTGCCGGCGATTCCGGACGATCACACCGTGTTGGTGCTCTACGGCGATGTTCCGTTGATTCGCACCAGCACGCTGAAACCGTTGCTGGCGCAGGCAACTGAGCGCACCGTCGCCTTGCTGTCCGTCATCCTGCGCGACGCAACCGGATACGGCCGCATCGTGCGCGACACCGCCGGCAACGTGTTTCGGATCGTCGAACACAAGGACGCCAACACAAAAGAGCGTGCCATCAACGAAGGCAATACGGGCATCTTGTGCGCATCCGCCAAATCATTGCGCCAATGGTTGTCGAATCTTAAGAACGACAACGCACAGGGCGAGTACTACCTCACCGACATCGTGACGATGGCGGTGAAAGACGGCTGCAAAATAGCCGCAATCGTTGCATCCACCGAAACCGAGGTGCTGGGCGTGAACGACAAGATCCAATTAGCCGAGGTAGAGACTGCGCTTCGAAAGGAACGCGCGACGCAACTCATGGTGGCGGGCGCGACGCTTGCCGATCCAAGCCGGATCGACATTCGCGGCGACGTGACCGTCGGCAAAGATGTGTTCATCGACGTGAATGTCGTATTCGTTGGCAAAGTGACCATCGGCGATCGAACTAAGATCGGCCCGCACTGCTACATCAAAGACTGCGAAATCGGCGCCGACACCGAAGTGTTCGCCTCGTGCGCCTTCGATCGAGCCAAAATTGGCAACCACTGCAACGTCGGACCTTTCGCACGCTTGCGGCCCGAGGCAGAGCTAGGCAACCACGTGCACATCGGCAACTTCGTTGAGGTAAAGAAGAGCCTGGTGGGAGATGGCAGCAAAGCCAACCATTTGACCTATATTGGCGACGCAACGATCGGCACAAAGGTCAATATCGGGGCAGGGTCCATCACCGTAAACTACGACGGTGCCAACAAGCATCGCACCGAGATCGGCGACAATGCGTTTATCGGCTCCGGCTCCATGCTCGTCGCACCTCTCAAGATTGGGGCAGGCGCCAATACGGGCGCGGGCTCGACGATCACCAAAAACGCACCGGACGGCGAGTTAACCCTGGCTAGAGCGCGACAAGTCACCATTCCGGGATGGAAGCGGCCGACCAAGAAGTCTTAAAACCCGCGACTGCGGGCCTTAAAGCGGCTGACTGTGATGCGCTGCAAATCCCGGCATTTTCCCTAGTGTAAAATGCTTTGTTCTAACATCAATTCAGCTTCTCTAAGGATCTCCCCATGTGTGGAATCGTCGGTGCCGTCGCGGATCGGAATATCGTTCCCGTCCTAATCGAAGGCCTGCGTCGTCTTGAGTATCGCGGCTACGACTCCGCTGGCGTCGCGGTACTGAACGGCACGAAGAAGCTCAAGCGTCTGCGTGCGGTCGGCAAAGTGAAAATGCTCCAGGAAGCACTCGCGAACGACCCGACCGAAGGTACGTTGGGAATCGCACATACTCGCTGGGCAACTCACGGTGTTCCCTCGGAGCGCAATGCGCATCCGCATATCTCCTTGGACGGCATCGCGCTCGTCCATAACGGCATCATCGAGAATCACGATGAGCTGCGCGACGAGTTGACCAAGCTTGGCTATACCTTCACTTCCGAGACCGACACCGAAGTCATTGCGCACCGCATTCACTTCCATCAGAAGAAGCTGAAGAATCTCTTCAATGCCGTCCGTGCAACGGTGTCCGAACTCGAAGGCGCCTACGCGCTGGCCGTTGTGTCGGAAGATGATTCCGATTGCATTGTGTTGGCTCGTGCCGGCTGCCCAGTGGTCATCGGCATCGGCGACAACGAACACTTTGTCGCCTCCGACGTTGCGGCACTTCTGCCCGTCACGCGCACGTTCATGTTCCTGGAAGAAGGCGACGTCGCCGAAATCCGCCGCTCGGGCGTTCGCGTGTTGGATGCGCAAGGCGCGACAGTGCAGCGCAAAGTCTCTCAGAGCGCGCTGTCCGCCGATGCCGCCGAGAAGGGCGAGTATCCGCATTACATGTTGAAGGAAATCTACGAGCAACCGCGCGCCATCGCGCAGACGCTCGAAGAACGCGTGGCGCACGGTAAGTTGTTGGAGGCCGCGTTCGGCCCGGCCGCCACCGACGTATTCAAGCGCACCGAAGCCGTCCAAATCGTCGCCTGCGGTACGAGCTACCACTCGGGCGTCGTCGCCAAGTACTACATCGAACAAATCGCCCGCATCCCTTGCTGGGTGGAAATTGCGAGCGAGTATCGCTACCGCAATCCCGTCGTACCAAAGAACACCCTATTTGTCACGATCTCGCAGTCGGGCGAAACCGCCGACACGCTGGCCGCGCTGCGGATGGCCAAACAAGTCGGCTATCTTTCCAGCCTTTCGATCTGCAACGTGCCCGAAAGCTCACTCGTCCGTGAATCGGAACTCGTGATGCTGACTCGCGCGGGCCCCGAAATCGGCGTCGCGTCGACGAAGGCTTTCACAACACAATTGGCCGCGCTCAACATGCTCGTCGTCGCGCTGGCGAAATTCAACGGTACCGACCCGGAACGCGAGCGTGGTCTCGTGCAACGATTGGTCGAGATACCGGGCATGGTCGAAAAGACACTGCATCTCGACCCCATCATCAAGAAGCTGGCAGAACGTTTTGCCAACAAGCATCACGCGCTTTTCTTGGGCCGCGGTGCCACGTATCCGGTCGCGCTGGAAGGCGCTCTGAAACTTAAAGAAATTTCGTACATTCACGCAGAGGCTTATGCCGCAGGCGAACTCAAGCACGGTCCTCTCGCGCTCGTCGACGCCGACATGCCCGTCATCGTGGTCGCACCCAACAATGATCTGTTAGAGAAACTAAAATCGAACATGCAGGAAGTGCGCGCTCGTGGCGGCGAGCTATTCGTATTTGCCGACCCGGATGCGAAAATCGAATCGTCCGAAGGCGTCACCGTGATTCACATGCCGAAACACGTCAGCCATTTCCAGGCGGCCATCGTCTACACGATTCCGCTGCAATTGCTGGCTTATCATTGTGCTATCTTGCGCGGCACCGATGTCGACCAACCGCGCAACCTCGCTAAGAGCGTAACGGTTGAGTAGGTCCGCTTGCGACCGCTCGCCGGCGCACTTAGCTTAAGTACGAAGACAGATCATGCAAATTGCTCAAGACAGCGCCGTTTCGATGCACTACACCTTAACCAACGACGCGGGCGAAGTGATCGATAGTTCCTCCGGCGGCGATGCACTCGTTTTCCTGCAAGGTCACGGCAACTTGATCCCTGGCCTCGAGCGCGAGCTGCAGGGCAAGAAAGCGGGCGATAAACTGAAAGTCCGCATCGCACCCGCCGACGGGTACGGTGAGCAAGATGATGCCTTGATTCAAGAGGTGCCACGTGCCGCTTTCGGCCCCACCGCCACGCTTGAAGTCGGCATGCAATTTCAGGCTCATTCCAATGATGGCGATCGCACCGTTACGATTACGAAGGTCGAGGGTGACGCGGTGACTGTGGACGGCAATCATCCACTCGCAGGCCAGCATCTGAATTTCGAAGTCGAGATCATCGAAGTTCGCGCTGCGACGCAAGAAGAACTCTCGCACGGTCACGTGCACGGACCCGGCGGCCACCATCACCATTGATGGCAACTGCCATGAATAGTGAGTGTGCGCGTCACTGACCTTCGCGCTAGTGGCCGCAACAAAAAAGCCAATCATCCTTCGGCCTCGCTGCATCGCAACGCAGGTTTTCGCCTAAGCAATTCCGGGCTTTGAGAACGCGTTCAAAAACGCGTACATTCTCAGAACATTTTTCGTCCTGTCACAGAGCGCTGCTTCAATGTTCAAGCGTGCCCGACATTGAGTCATCGACTGGACGTCATGCACCAATAGCTCCCGCATCGCGAGCCGATAAACGGCTCCGCACGCTGTTATACCCACTTAGGTTGCGATTCGACCGCATATTGAACTTGGCACGAGCTATGCCTGTCCGAAGGTAGCGTTGTCCTTATCACCTCTTCGATTTTTGGAGGAGCCATGCAATCCGGCACAAACGATGGCAAGAACGGTTCAGAGTTGACGCGCAGCGCCGCGCCAAAATCGCGAGCTCGAGTGAAGAAGCCGAGCAGCACACCGGCTACTACTCCGGGTAGTACTCCGGGTAGTACTCGGAGCAAAACATTGAGTCTTAGCGCCAAAGTTCCAGCACCTGCCTCCACCATATCCCCAGCTTCCAAAGTTGCGAAGTCCAAGCAGAAGTCCGTCGCGGCCGCCGCGCCGACCCGCAGCTTAGATGGCCTAATTGCCACAGCTGCTTACTTCCTGGCCGAGCAACGGCATTTCGCTCCCGGTCATGAGCTGGAAGATTGGCTCTGTGCAGAAACTCAAGTTAGAGACCAGTCGACGCCTGCGAGTTGAATTCATCGGCGGATGAGGCGGAGCGAACTGTCCGCGACTGGCGGCTCAATGCAAGTGAGCAGTTAGAAACGCTTCGAGTTCGGTCAACACCGTCTCGCGATCGGACTCTCGGCTCATTTGATGATCGGCATCTTTGATCTTCGTAAGCTTGAACGGCTTATTGGCGCGTTTTAGAGCGTCCGCCATTTCGTCCGAGTGATCGAAACGTACCTGATAGTCCATCGTGCCGTGAATCATCAGTATAGGAATGTTGATCGACTCGGCGTGGCGACGGGGCGAATCAGCTCGCAGTTTCTCGCGGTCGACACCGATCTGCGCGCGAGCCACGGCCGAGTGGGTGAACGCACGCGTGTCATCCTGCAATCCAATTAAATCGCTGACGCCCGCAATGCTCGCGGCGCACGCATACAAATCGCCGTTGCGCACCGCGCCCAGCAATGCAGCGTAGCCACCAAAGCTCCAACCCACGATGCAAATCCGTTTCGGATCAGCGATGCCTTTTGCGATCGCCCAGCGAGTTGCGTCGGTGATGTCCGAGTAAGTGAGGCCGCCCCAATCCTGGTGCGCCGCGTACTGCCACTGATATCCGTAGCCGGCGGATCCACGGAAATTCATCTGCAGCACCGCGTACCCTCGATTGGCCAAAAATTGCACCAACCAGTCAAAGTACCAGCCATCGCGTCCCACCGGACCTCCATGTGGCATCACGATTAGAGGAAGCTTCTCTGCGCGCTGGCCCACGGGCACTGTCAGATAGCCTGGAATTTCCACTCCGTCCGCCGCGGGATAGCGAACAATTTGCATGCGGCTCAGGTCATCCTTGCGCGACATCAGCTCAGGATAGCCCGTGCCGATACTTTCCAACGTCTGCTTGTGTAGATCCAACACCGAATAGGTACCGCTGTCGATATCGCTGCTCGAGCGAATGACATACGTCTGTTCGTCTGCGGAGGTATCGGCGATGACATTGAAATTCCCGGCCGGCAGCAGCGGTCTCGCGGACTCGACAGCAAGCCGAGCTTTGTCATCTGTATAGAAAGCGAAGGGACGATCGGTGTCGTATCGAATCCCCAACATTCGACCGTCCTGCGCCAGCATGACATTCCCGGCATCCACTTGAGGGTGATCGAACACTAGACGCGGGTTGCGGCGATCCGTTAAGTCCATTTCCCACAGTGCTTCGCGCCCATTGGAATTGCCGATGGCAAAAGCCGTATTGCGTTGCGGAATAATTGCAACGGGAGTGAACACATCGGCTTCGCCGAAGGCATCGAAGCGCGCCAAGCGCTCCCAGTGATCCTCGCCCTCGAGCTTGGCAAAGTACGAGACTTTCATGTCTCGATATCCCCAGCCAAGCCGCACGCGTCCGCGCCGATCGGTTTGGAAGCTTCGGATCGGCTCGCGCTCGCGCACCGCAACGCTCAGACGGCCGTTGTAGATGTCGAGCTTGAAGACTGTCGGAAACGTATTGCCATCGTCATCGAGCTGGATCAGAACAGTCTCGGGATCGTCTGGCGTCCAATCGACGATAGTGTCCTGAAACTGCGAAACACCCGCACGACCGTTCTGTACCAATATCTTCGAGCCGGTGCCGTCGACGTTAATCGCCACCAAGCGAGTAATCGGATAAATCACACCGGCCAGCTGCTGCATCGCGCGATACCCGCAGACGAGGCGCGTATTGTTGGCCCAGTTGCACCATGTCAATCGAAACGCCTCTTGTTTCGCGGGGCCAAGCAGTATCTTCATTGGGGTCTGTGCGTGACGTTCCATCACGAGCAAATGCGGCTCTCCCTTGATGCCGCCGATCCAAGCAATATGCCGTGCATCCGGCGAAATGAACACATCGCTGATCGCGGGTTCGCGTGCGAAGGCGGAATTGGGAATGCGGTTTGCGGCCTGAACTTCCGGACTTATCCATCCGCTGAGGCAGGCAAAGACGAGAGCAACAGTGCACGCTTGAGCCGTCGCGGCTATTCTTATCATTATTTTCAGCTCTTCCTTAAGATGCGGCCGGCGTTAGCCGGCCGCTTCAAAGAGATCTAAACAAGACATCAATATTCGCAGAATCTTCCGGCTAATTCTTTGACCGAACGTAGCAAAATCATTTGGCGTCGCAAAAGGGCGCTTAACGCGAGCCGAGCGTGGCGAGTGGCATCGAATCGTCGAGTGCTCCCAGCAAAAATGCACGGTTGACGGCGCTCAGCACAGCCAGCAACGACGCCGTGACGATGTTTGCGTGCACGCCGCAGCCGAACAATGTGACGCGCGAAGTCGTCGTGATCTCAACGAAGGCCACAGCTTTGGCGTCGCTGCCCGAGCCGATGGACCGCTCCTCGAACGACAGCACATCGCAACGTAAGCCGAGCGCATCGATCAGCGCATCGATCGGTCCATTACCCCGGCCGCTGAGTGTCGCGCCCTGGTCATGGCAGGTTAGTTTCACAACGAGCCGCTCGCCGTCGCGTCCATCCTCGCTGGTAGTCAGCTGATGACCGCGATACTGATAAGCACCGGTTGTCGCCAGATACTCGCGTTGGAACAGCTCCCAAATTTCAGCAGAGGACAATTCTTTGCCGGTCGCATCCGTCACTTGTTGCACGACACGACTGAACTCGATCTGCAAACGTCGCGGTAAGGCGAGTCCGTAATCGCGTTCCAACAAGTAGGCAATACCGCCTTTGCCGGATTGGCTATTGACGCGAATGACCGACTCGTAGGTGCGTCCCAAATCGCGCGGGTCGATCGGCAAGTACGGTACATCCCACAAATCGTCGGCTGCCCGCGCACCTAAGCCCTTCTTGATGGCATCTTGATGAGATCCCGAAAAGGCGGTGAACACCAAGTCGCCCACATACGGATGCCGCGGATGAATAGGTAACTGGTTGCAATCCTCGACGCATCGCGCCGCTTCATTGATATTCGAGAAATCGAGGCCTGGGTGCACGCCCTGCGTGTAGAGATTCATCGCCAGTGTCACGACATCGACGTTGCCGGTGCGCTCGCCGTTGCCGAACAACGTTCCCTCGACACGATCGGCGCCGGCCAATACGCCGAGCTCTGCGGCGGCCACTCCGGTGCCACGATCGTTATGAGGATGGACCGACAGCACGATCGAATCCCGATGCTTCAAGTGACGATGCATCCACTCGATTTGATCGGCGTACACATTCGGCGTCGCCATTTCCACCGTGGCCGGCAAATTAATGATGGTCTTAGCCCCCGGAGTCGGTTGCCAGACATCCGTCACGGCGTCGCAGATCTCGCAGGCGAAGTCGAGTTCGGTACCGGTAAAGCTTTCGGGGCTGTACTCGAACCACCACTGTGTCTCGGGTTGCAGCAACGCCAACTCACGAACTTGGCGCGCGGCGCGAACTGCGATGTCGACAATCCCGGGCCGATCCAACGCAAACACCACGCGTCGTTGCACGGTGGAAGTGGAGTTGTATAAGTGCACGATTGCGCGTTTTACGCCGCGCAGCGACTCGTATGTGCGATCGATTTGTTCCGGACGCGCTTGCGTCAACACTTGAATCGTCACGTCATCGGGAATCAGTTGCTTCTCGATCAGCTCGCGAACGAAGTCGAAATCGGTTTGCGAAGCGGCGGGAAAACCCACCTCGATTTCTTTGAAGCCGGTCTTCACCAGCAAGTCGAACATGCGCCGCTTCCGCGCGCCATTCATCGGCTCGATCAGCGCTTGATTGCCGTCGCGCAAATCGACGCTGCACCATATAGGCGGCTTGTCGATCACGCGGTTGGGCCACGTACGATCCGTTATCTGAATCGGCGCAAAGGGTCGGTATTTCTTCGAAGGATCCTGCAACATAACTTAGTCCTCAAAACCATCGCCGCGACCTGTGGCAGGTTCGCAACGTCTATCACGTTTATTAACGGGGGGATGGATGTGCGCCAGAGCGCCGGGTCGAGGATGCGTCTAGCGACGCAGGTGCAGGCGCGCACCCAGCAGCGAGCCGCCGAGAATTGGCTGGAACTCTTGTTGCTGGTAGATACGCATAGGCTGAATCTAGCAGGGCATTTGCAGGCAACGCAAGCGTGTGGAGTGATTTTGAGAGCAAATTGGGCCAAAAACCCCCTGATCGACCTTCCAACAAGGGGCGGAAGGCTAGAAGCGATACCGGAAAATGACGTTGGTGTCCGTATCCGTAGATTCCAGAGACTCGTCTCTATCGCCTTCCAAGTTCATGGCGGTTATCGATGCTTCGCCGCCGACGGAAAAGTGTTCCGTGAAGCGGTACTCGAAGCCCAGCACGGCTGAGATCGCGGCGCCGTCGAATTTCGTTTCCTCGTTGGTCACTACCAATCCGGGCTGCCTTGTACCTTCGTAGCGTAACTCGCATTTGATCGAACGATAGGAAAGACGGCCACCGTAGTAGACCTGCGAATTTTCGCTTGTCGGCGCCAAGCCAAACAAACCCAGGCCGAGTTCATACGTAGTCGCTTCATTGACTCCCTCTAAGGTATAGGGGCTTGGCGGATCGTATAAGCGCTCTTCCGACTTGTCATGGCTGTAGAACACGAATGACTCGATCCGAAACTTTGGACCCACATCGACCGGCACAAAGATTGTCGGATCGCCTGACTGCACCGACACGCCCAACCCAGCACCAGCCAACGCGCTACTTGACACTGCCATGAGTGCCGCCGCTATGATTACCTTATTCGCTAGAGCTCCTTTGAGTGATTCTTTCACTCTTCACCGCACACCTTGTTGATACGGGCTCCCCGCCCGCTTTTATATCGCCGTGTGCATTCCGCGATAATCCGTTAATGCGCGCACAGTGCCATAGATTTACCGATAGCGGAATACGTGGAGGATCTCGTCGAGCGCAGCTCCTGTGTACAGAAACGAATCGCGAAGCAAGCTGACGAGAACGCAGCAACTTATCTTTCTGGGTGGTCAAAGAGTCCCACTCGAAATCGATAGCCCCTGGCGGCTACACCAGGGGCTACTCGCGACTAGAAGCGATATCGGAAAATTATGTTGGTCGTCGTCGACGTAGTCTCTGATCCAGTCGTGCTATTCACGTCGGACTCGAAATCGAGATCGGTATAGGTCAGCGCCGCCTCTGCGCCGACAGAGAAGTGTTCCGCAAAGCGATACTCCATGCCCAGGGTCGGCGCGAAAGAGAAGCCGTCGCCGCGCAGTTCAAATTGCTGTACATACGGGCCAAACGCGCCGACGACCACGTTCGCCGCTTCAGTTTTTGCTCGGATATACGCGAATCTGCCGCCGTAGTAGACGACCACAGAATCACCCAATGGATGTAAACCAAACAGGCCCGTACCCACTGAGTAGCTGGTCATTCTCTGTTCATTCTCGAAGCCAAAGGTATTGTCGGTGACCTTACTCTGCGAGAATCGAATCAGCGGTTCAACACGAAAAAACTTGCTGATGTCGATCGGCACGTAGATGGTCGAGTCAGTGGAGCGAAACGACACACCCACACCTACATCCGCCGCCATCGCACCCGACGAAACTCCGCCCACTCCCGCGCACAGCGCCGCAATCAATAAAAACCTTTCATCTCCCTCTCCTTTTTGCCTGGCCGTTGAAATTGATCGCGAACGTCTTGTGCTCGCCACATTGGCACGGCCGTCACCCAATGTGCGCCGGAGCGTCGCACGACTCTTCGATACCGCCTATCGCATCCACACTAATTTTCCATCGAGCGCACTTCATACGCATTGACGGTGTTTTCTGCATAAAACTCGACAGCGATGTCATGCGCTACACAAAACTCCGGACTGCATGTGGTTCACGAACAAAAGACTGTGTGAACGATAAGAAGTTTCGACGGAACGTCGAGAGAGTGTGTTTCTTAACGTGGATTTACATCCGCGGAGTGTTGTTATGATGAGCAATGCTACCGTTGAGGTGCTTTGTGGCTCGCCGTATCTACGTCATTCGACATGTCGCGTTTGAAGATCTGGGACTTTGGGATGCGCCGTTGCGCCAACACGGCTCCGTCCGCTATTTGCAAGCTGGGGTCGATGCGCTCGATTGCTGTATCGAAGACGATCCGGAATTGCTGGTCGTGTTAGGCGGGCCGATCGGTGTGTACGAGTCCGACCAATATCCTTTCATCACCGATCAATTGAAGATCTTGAAACAGCGAATCGCCGCACAAAAACCTACATTGGGGATTTGTCTTGGCGCGCAACTGATCGCGGCCGCGACAGGGGCGCGCGTCTATCCTTCGGGCGTCAAAGAAATCGGTTGGGCCCCGATTGAACTGACAAGCGCCGGTCGCGATTCCTGTTTACAGCACCTGCGATCCTCGGCCTTAACGGTGCTTCATTGGCACGGCGACACGTTCGATCTGCCGGCAGGCGCCGAGCTGCTCGCGTCGACTGCGTTGGTCAAGCATCAGGCCTTTTCGATCGACAACAATGTGCTGGCGCTGCAATTTCACGCCGAAGCCGATCCCAAGACGACGGAGGCTTGGCTCATCGGTCACACGTGCGAGCTGGGGCACGCAGGAATCAACCCTTCCGACCTTCGCGCGTCTACTCGGGCGCTCCCAAAGTCTTTGCAGATAGACAGCAAAGCGGTGATCGAAGCTTGGCTACAGCAGCTGACTTGGTAACTAAATCGGCGGAACCGGCACCACCGCGCGATTGACCCTGCGGCTAACGGAGGTCTTGAACGAACGAGGTTTGACGATCAACACATCGCAGTGGACCGCATCGATCACTCGCTCTGCCGTATGGCCGATGAAAGCTCGCTTCAACAGGCTGCGCGACACCGCTCCCATCACCAGCAAGTCGGCTTTCCAGTCGTCCGCGATGGCCGGTAACTCAACTGCCGCGTCGCCGGCTTGCACGATACGATCGGCTTTGCGAATGCCGTGTCGGTCGGCGACGTCATCGACCGATTTCACGATGCGCTGACGAAGGCGCTTGGCATCCACCTCCGGTGCGGCGATCCACACCGGCTCGCCAATCCCTCCGGCAACCATCGTCACGGGCGGTGCGTGGATATGCGCGCTGCCAATTCGACCCCGAGTTCCCGCTGCCAACGCGGCGACCCGCAGAATCTCTTCGTCGAGCGCCGCGGGTTTCGAGTTGCCATGGAATGGATCGATGGCAGTCAGAATACGAGGGGAGGGATTCATGCGCGATGTCTTCACGAGCCAGAGCGGCGCGGGGCAAGAGCGAATCAACTCCCACTCGGTATGCGTCACAAACCAGCGAGCGAGCTTGTTGTGATGATGCGACTCCGCCAACACCACATCCGGCTTAGCCGTCAGGACGTAACGAACGATCGCATCGCCGGCGGGGAAATCCCACGTCACGGTGCAGACGACTTTCGCGCCTACTTTTCTTAAACGATTGGCGATACGTTCGAGGCGCCGTTCCTGCCGTTCAATTTCTATCGCCTTTGCTTCTTCGACATCGCCAACACTCGCAGGTAGGACGTACGGCAGTGCGATCACGTGCAGCAATTCAAGCCTGCCCTCGAAGCGTTGTGCAATGCGTGCGGCCTTGGTCAAGAGTGCGCGTGGCGGGTGATCAAGATCTCGAACGGCGACGAGAAAGTTTTTCCAACGTCGATTGCTCATAAGCCGCTCCTTGTCCGAACCATTAGGCCATTGCACCCAATCTACCCAATATCCACGCGGAGGTGTGTCAGTCGTCGGCTAATTCGACCCCTGGAAATAACGCCTCGTTAAACCCGAAAGTCCTCAGATCGCGGATCCGCATGGGGTAGAGAACGCCCAACAAATGGTCGACCTCGTGTTGCACCACGCGCGGATCCGCGATCTGAG
>Ga0193752_1000427_pt1 | contig 41187 bp, 46 predicted proteins | sample H1c1metaG_FD_144924 | JGI IMG/M metagenome (GOLD analysis project Ga0193752, IMG submission 144924) | Soil microbial communities from a riparian zone of the East river system, Colorado, United States - H1c1 | ecosystem: Environmental > Terrestrial > Soil > Riparian zone | place: USA: East River...
CCTCTATTATACTGCCTGCTAAGTTCTTTTTTGCAGTATCAAAAAACGAATTTTTAAGAGTGAAAAGTTAATTATCCATTTTTGAGATGGCTTCTAGTTAGGAACAATTTCATTCTCCGCTGGCAATAAACTACTCTAAGCCTATAAAATAAAATGTCCCTGAACCAGTCTACATGAAGAAATTGCTTTTTATAATTATGATTTATGTTTTGCCTCTCGGGTTGGAAGCGCAAACAAGTAAAATAGATTCTTTAGCACATGCTGCAGATTTCATAGTTTATGGAAGGGTAGATTCCATTATCATCTGGACGGGATTGGATAGCCCACTGGGTCGTCAGTACCAATGTTATGTTACCCCGTATTGCTGGAACAATACGCCTTCCTATTCTCCACGCGACAGTGAATTTTGTATTGAGAGCGACCCGAATAAATTTGTGATTCATTTTTGCATCTGTGAAACAATTGATGGATGTATACAAATCAAGGACACGAAGGATTCTACCGCTTATCATATCACAAAAGGAGAGAATTATATCTTTTTTCTTGACAGCGGCGCGCTTAATTTTAAATGCCTGCAGTTGCTTCCACACGTGCAAGCAGTTATTCCGGTAAAAGACAGCCTGGACAATTTATTTGAGTATGTTTTTGACGATTCAAATTACTATGCACGGAGCATTTTCAGCAGTTATTTGAAAACATCTGCCTGGGAGTGCAGGGGCGAATATGAAACAAGAGAAAGCAAGAAAAGATATTTCAGAAAATACGACGGCAGGGCTTTTTATACGGATCGGAATCAAAAAACTGCTATTGCAAAGTATGTCAGGACTGAAAACTTATTTGGCAGCACGAAGCGAACGGAGATAGTGTACTATTATGAAGATGGGAAAACGATCAGAAAAACATATTCATGTGTTTTCAAACGCAGGAAATGGCGCGAAACAGTTACTTATTATGGTAGGGACGGGAAATTAACCGATTCAAAAACACAAACGATCAAAATCGATAGGGCATCAAGGAAAGAGATGAAAAACCGGAAGAGCCAACAAAGAGATTTGCGAAAACATCCACAACCTTACAAATGGTGAATAAAATGAAACCGGAGAAATGGGTGGAAAGCAAAGACAAAAGAAACTGTCCCTAACAGCGCATTGGCAAAATGCGCTGTTCACGTATATTTATTAGAAGGAAAAGCGCACGCCGGCAATGCGCAAAACGTTATAGGGCATTTTAAAAGACGACAGTGAAACAGACATTTTACATATCAACAATCATATTTGTTTTGGCACTAATTTCTTGCACCCGAATTAAAAACAAAGGACAAGAACTTGCTGACAAGACAGAACAAAAAGTAAAAGAAAAATCCAAATTAAAACAAAACAAAGTGAATAAAGAATTAATATCTCAATCTTCAATGAACATAGACGCTTCACCTGTAAGAATATGGGAAGCATTAATTAAACCAGAAATAGCTAAGGAGTATTTCTTCGGAGCAGAAATCCAAACAGATTGGAAAGAAGGAAGCCCAATCACATTCAAGGGCGAATACAACGGTAATAAATACGAGGAAAAAGGGATTCTTTTAAATGTTAAACCAAATACTCAACTTCAATATTCTCATTGGAGCCATTTCGATGGACTACCTGACACGCCAGAAAATTATCGGATTTGGACTTTTGACATAACTGAAAAGAACGGAACAACTCTCTTAACCATTAGCGAAGACAGTATCCCGACTGAAAAACAAAAAAATCGCTCGGATGAATTTTGGAAGGAAGTTCTCTTGAAGATTAAAAAAATTGTTGAAAAATAAAAAACGTGCGGTAACAACGTGTATAAAACATAGCTAGTAAGTGCTAAATCACAAGGTTTGTGGTAAAAGTCCCCGCCTGCGCCAAGCCGCCAAACGTTATAGAGCATTTTAGAGACATCGCAAACAGCAATGATCAACGATAAACCTGACATAAAACTTAGACCAACAGAAATTTCAGACATGGACTTTTTGTTTCAATTTCAATTAGACAAAGAAGGCGGATACTTAGCTGCATTTATGCCAAAAGACCCGACAGACAAATCCGCATACTTAAACAAATACAGGAAGTTATTGGACGACCCAACAGTAAATAATCAGACCATCATTATTGACAATATTATTGTGGGAAGTATTGCAAAGTTTGTAATGGAAGGCGATACAGAAATTACCTATTGGATAGACAGAAACTTTTGGGGACAAGGCATTGCAACAAAAGCATTAAAAGAATTTCTTGACATTGAAACTACCAGACCAATTTTAGGACGAGTTGCGTTTGACAATTTTGGTTCACAAAAAGTTTTAGAAAAATGTGGTTTTGTCAAAATCGGCACTGACAAAGGTTTTGCAAATGCACGGCAGACAGAAATAGAGGAATTTATTTATAAACTAACTTGACAATTGGACAAAAAAACGCCCCATAACAGCACATTTGCAATAGGCGAGGTTTCGTGCTCCGCAGACAAAAGCCCCAACACGGACAGGGCTGTTGAATGGTTCCTGATCGGGTTCTCTCCGCGCAAAGCAAACCTCACGGTGTACCTCATGGATATGAAGAAGCATGCCGATGCGCTTAAAAAGCTGGGCAAGCATAAGATCGGTGGTGGTTGTCTTTACATCAATAAGCTGGCGGATGTGGATGTGAAAGTGCTGAAGGGAATGATAGAAACATCATTAAAGGAAAATAAGTAGCACCCGAATATAAAAAAGAGTATAACATGGCAAAGAGAACACTGCAGACTTTTAAGAAACATCTCGGATATGATGGTAATAAGGTAAACGAAGAGAAAGCGTTGGCTGTATTGAAAGAAATAGGAATCAACGCTCAAAGTGAAATTGGGGAAACACCGCTTATTGTAGCGGCATATTTGGGAAGAGCCAACATCCTGAAAATGCTGATTGAGCAAGTTGATGATATCGACTATAAAGTTCCGGGGGCTATTACAGAATCAGCTTTATTAATGGCGTGTAATCAAAGACCCCTGGAATGCATCCAACTACTTGTAGAAGCAGGTGCAAGCCTGGAACAAGAAGACTCGCTCGGACTTACTCCGCTTTCGATGGTTTTCACAAATGCGTTTTCCGATCCTATTCCAAGTGCAACCTATTTGGTAAGTAAAGGTTCTAAAATAACGGCCAGGGTGATTGAGATTGGACGCTCATGGAATGAAGAAAAATTTAATGAGTTTTTGAAAACCGTTCAATAAAATAGGCTGATGAGTCCCGAAGAGTATTTTGCAGTAGCTAAAACCATTTGGAAAACGCTGGTTCCTAAATCAGGACAGGCTGAAACCGTGCAAGGAGAATTGTTGCGTGCCAGTGAGAAGCTAAAGGATGAAGCGCAACGAAACGGAAATGTGAATTTCAATAAAAATTGCCATGTCATATTGGTCGGATACCTGCGGGCGCATCTGGTTGACGAAAATCTTTTTGACCAGGCAACCATTGAACAAATCAATGAGGATCTTGACCGGCTGTTGAAAAAGAATAATCCGTATACAGGTGATGATGTGTATGATAGAATTACAAACAGAATTGTTGATTGGTATTTGAAGAATACCAATCCGTTGCCGCATAAAGAAAATGTGAAACTCTATTGTTAGGCGGGAAGTATGCGGAGCTAAAACGCAGGTAAAGTATTTTGTCAGCGCAGTAATTTATCCGGCACTGCTCGTAGAATGAACAGACAACTAAAAATGGCCCCAACCTTTTTTGCAACGCAGGCGGAATTCAGAAAGTGGTTAAAAAAGAACCACAAAATGGAAGCAGAACTGTTGGTTGGTTTCTACAAAGTGGGTAGTGGGAAACCTTCCATGAACTGGTCGCAGTCGGTTGACCAGGCACTTTGCTTCGGTTGGATAGACGGTGTAAGAAGGTCCATTGATAAAGAAAGTTATTCTATTCGCTTTACGCCACGAAGAAGTACAAGCATCTGGAGCGCGATCAACATACAAAAAGTGGAAGAACTCACTGAAGCAGGACTGATGACCCCGGAAGGACAAAAGGCATTTGCTTTACGAACGGAGAGCAAATCCAGAATTTATTCGCACGAAAAAGAACCGGTGAATCTGGATGCCGGTTATGAAAAACAATTCAGAAAGAATAAGGTGGCGTGGGGCTTCTTCATCAAGCAGCCGCCTTCGTATAGAAAGGTGATGATTCATTGGATCATGAATGCAAAACAGGAAAAGACGAAGTTGTCGCGGCTTGAAAAAGCAATACAAATAAGCGGACAGCAGAAGCGAATGGAATAAAAACGCGTTCCCGGGCAATTCGGTAGGGTCTCAGTTTGAGCATTTGATATTTTGACACGGTCCCGATAGCAATCGGGAGCGCATTTTTACGGCATTTCTTATTCTAAGCCCAGGCGCTCACGGCGGGATAACGGTAACGCGCCGTGAGCGCCCGGGCTTAGAACGGGTCTCGTGCTGCTTTTAGCCCCGTGTCGCCGTGTCAAAAAGCAAAGTGAGATACTATCGGGCAATTCAAGCCTTGTCAACCGAAATCCTTATTTTCAGTAAATTAATTGTTTGAATCCATGAACGTATTCAACAACACCTTTCTCCTTCGCCTGGCAGTTGCAATTATTCTGCTACTGCATAGCATTCCGGGAATGTTCAATAACGGAATAAACGATTTCGGTAATTTCTATTTGAACGAAATCGGATTTGCACCGGTGGGTGTGGCGCTGGCCTGGATCATTAAACTCTCGCATGTGGTCTGTGCGGTTTGCCTGCTGTTCGACAAGTTTGTGAAATGGGCTGCCGGCATAACTATCGTCATACTGATTGCCGGCATCATCATGGTCCATTTCAAAGAAGGCTGGTACGTGGTAGGCGGTGGACGCAATGGCGTTGAGTTTAATTTCCTGCTGATCGTCGTTTTGCTTGCGATCATGTTTCCGAACGGACTTAAAAGTAAAAACCGCTGATAATGAAAAACACTATTTTATTTTTTCTGGCATTCACCAGCTTCACCTTGATCAACGCGCAGCCCGGAATTCAGTGGCAGAAATGTTTGGGTGGATCCAGTGATGATTGGGCGCAGTCCATTCAGCCAACAATCGACAGTGGATACATTGGTGCAGGATATGCCCTCTCAAACAACGGTGATGTCTCCGGCAATAACGGCAATTACGATTTCTGGATCGCAAAACTGGACAATGCAGGAACCATTGAGTGGCAGAAATGTTTGGGCGGTTCAAATCCTGACAATGCCTATTCCGTTCAGCAAACTGCCGACAGCGGTTATGTTGTTGCCGGGTTTACTGCGTCGAATGACAGTGATGTCTCCGGCAATCACGGCAATGATGATTTCTGGATTGTGAAGCTGGACAACGCGGGAAATATCCAGTGGCAGAAATGTCTCGGTGGTTCAAACTATGACGATGCATTTTTCGTCCGGCAAACAACTGACGGCGGATACATTGTTTCCGGCGATACAGAGTCCAGCAACGGCGACGTGACCGGTCATCATGGCAACTACGATGCGTGGATTGTGAAGCTGGACAGCGCAGGAAATATTCAATGGCAGAAATGCCTGGGCGGATCAGGTGATGAAACGGCATCTTCCGTTCGACAAACAACAGACGGCGGATATATCGTTTCCGGATCTGCGACGTCGAATGACGGTGACGTGAGTGGCAATCACGGTGGCTGGGATGTTTGGATTGTAAAACTGGACAGCGCAGGAAACATTCTTTGGCAGAAATGTTTTGGAGGCACAGGCGAGGATATCGGATATTCCATTCAGCAAACTGCAGACAGCGGATATGTTGTTGCAGGTTTTACCAAATCCACGAACGGCGATGTGAGCGGCATCCATGGAAGTGGGGCTCAGCCCGACTACTGGATTGTGAAATTGGACAGCACCGGAAATTTGCAGTGGCAGAAATGCCTTGGTGGCCTGGGTGATGATAAAGCATATTCGATTTCGCAAACCAACGATAGCGGCTATGTGGTTGCGGGATTCACCAGGTCAAATGACGGTGACGTGAGTGGCAATCATGGAACGGGGAGTCAGGATTACTGGATCGTGAAGTTAACGGTTGCAGGAACTATTCAGTGGCAAACATGCCTGGGTGGTTCCGGTAACGATTGGGCAAGATCCATTCAGCAAACCGCAGACAGCGGATATGTTGTTGCCGGATGGGCCGCGTCAAATAATGGAGACGTAAACGGTAATCACGGAAGCAACGATTATTGGATCGTGAAATTGCACGATAACGCAACGGACGTAGAAGAATATGGTGCGCCGGTGTGGAATATTTTTCCGAATCCATCCACGGGTGTTTTTTCAATCACGGGTAGTGCAATTCAGAATGCTGTCTTAACAATTTCAAACCCGTTGGGTCAGGTCATTTATCAATCTCCTGTGACCAAGGAAAAAACAGATGTCGATTTGTCCGCATATCCCGCAGGTATTTATTTTGTCACCGTAGCTGACGAAAATCAGAAGTGGACGGAACGAATTATTATTGAATAAACATGAGCAAAACATTTTTCGACACCGCAATTTCTCTCGACGGATTTATGGCCGGAGAGAACCGCAGCGCACAGAATACCATTGGCGACGGCGGCATGACACTTCACAATTGGATGTTTGCCCAGAAAGCATTCTGGGAACATCTTGGACAGGAAGGTGGACAGGAAGACGGACCTGATGGAAACCTGATCAGGGAGACTGTTGCCCGGACCGGCGCAAATATCATGGGCAAGCGCATGTTTGAAGAAGGAGAACCCAATTGGCCGGAAGATTTATTTAAAGCCGATGTCTACGTTTTGACCCACGAAAAAAGAGAACCGTGGATTCAAAAAGGAACAACGGTTTTTCATTTCATCAATGACGGAATCGAAAGCGCTTTTGAAAAAGCAAAACAATCGGCAAAGGGAAAAGACGTTCGGATCATGGGCGGCGCGAATATCATCCAGCAGTCTTTAAATGCAGGACTCATTGACGAATTCTACATTCATATTTCTCCGGTCATTTTGGGCAGCGGCATCCGGTTGTTTGACAACATTGATAAGAACATGTACAACTTTGAAATCGATGAAGTGATTCCATCCGCACTGACCACGCATTTGAAGTACACGTTGACGAAAAAGTGATGTGACTTCACATTAATGCCAATACGTCCCGGCCAATCCAAGCACGGTGCCGATCCATAATCCAAAGACGTACACGATCGTGCTCAGTGCGTAGCCCAACACTCTTCTCCAGCCGCCGTGGTAACGGAGATGATCCATCAGGTGATAAAACAGGCCGCCCATGGCACCGGCAAATGGAACTACAAGAAGTGGTCTTAGTCTCCATAATTTTGACCACTCCGGGTTCGGTTCACCAGCGCCAAGGAGAAAAATTGCGATCAGCACGAATGCGATTCCTGCACCCACCAGCATTCGTTTTCCCAATGAACCCGAATAAACGGATCCTGTTTTTGAATGGATTGATTGTGTCATGATAGTTTGGTTTTAAGCGTTAAAATTTTTTCAGTTTATTTGGGTTGAACGGAATCTGCCGGAGCCTTGTTGTATGCGTCGAGGCAGCTGTCGAGCGATTCGCCGTGTTGATGAATACAATCGCAGAACTCATAGCATGCTTTGGATTTTTCGCGGTCTTTGCATTGCTCCTGGCAATCCTTTAACGTGTTGCGCGGCATGATTTCGCAGGCGCATGCAAATAGGAACGATGCCAGAAAAATAATGGATGACGTTTTCATCGTGCTTCCGGTTTGTAGAAGGGGAGAATAAATTTTAGTTTGTCATAATCCCAGCAAAGCAGGTACAGGTTCGCCAGCACCATCAGCGGTGAAGAGATCCACGAGCCTTCGAAACGCAAAGCAAACGAGAGAATGCAGATGTTTAAGATGATCGGAAAATAAATAACGGCTCCGAGTGTTGCTGTGCGCGGGATCAACAGGAAAATTGCTGCGGTCACCTGCAGGATGCCAAGGAACGTGTAGTAATAACCGGTCCGGTGCAACGCTTCCAGGTAATTCCCCATTGGATGATTAACGGATAAAGCCGTGAAACGCTCACCCGTGATTTTCACCAAACCCGAAGGCAAAAAGCCAACAGCCAGTCCCACGCGATTGAAAACAGCAAAGTACCGAAGCCACTTGTTTTCTTTCATGCGAAAATGAAACCGATCAAACCGGGAAGAAATAGTCATGAATTACTAGCTAATCTGATTTTTGTTTACGTACTTTGTAATACAAAGTGCTTTGCAAATATACTTGTTGCAAGCGAAGCACAACGAAAATTCCAGTAAAATTTATCCGGAGATGGAACTGGCGAAGCTTTGATCAATACTTCGCGGAGAGAACGTTAGGGAACATTGGGAAATGATGTTGCCGTGTTTCTCGATGAAAGGAAATTGCAGTTACTTCCCAAGTATGAGATACATGACAGTTTTCCATTCAATTATTTTTATTTTGATAATAAGCTATGTCATCAGAAGCAAAATTGCTCAAATAGGAAATTTCGTTTTCACCAGGAGTGCCATTTGTCCTTTTTAAAAAATCTACCCTATCTTCTATCTTTTTGCTTACACGATCTATCAGTCTGTTTGAGAGCAATTGGCGAAGTTGTCTCAAGCCTTTGGCAATTTCCTTTTTATCGCTTAAAAAAATTCTATTAACACCAAGCCCTAACATTTTTTTGGTAGGCTGTAATTCCTTCAGATGCTCTAAACATTCCTCCCTGACACCAACATACGCATCGCCTAAAAAAGAAACAATGAATAAACGAAAGAGTTCGCCGTATCCAGGAGAATCGCAAAATTTTGGATTTACCAACCTGACCAGCATCCACGATCTGTGAAAGCCGTCTTCAGCAAACAGGGCAGCACACAAATGAAGTCTTAAGAAAAGTGAGTTTTCAAATTCTTTTTTTAAGAGGGCTTCTATCTTGCGGGAGATCGTATAATCAATACCTTCAATGTTCTGAGCATCATAAATCAACTCTTCCATTTCATCATCCCACATGGTTATATATTCCCGGCTTTCACCTTTGTCGATTACAAAATGTGTATTCAGAATTGTAGCCTTTTCGAAATGAGTATCAACAGCATGTGTTTTCGCATACACAGAAGAAAAACAGGCGTCAAATTTTGTTTTATTCAGTTGAACTGAGACAAATCGTGTATTCCCGAAATTACATGCAATGAAATGTTTTCCGGACAAATCCAAGGAAGTCAATTGGGCATCTTTAAAATCACAAAATGCATAAGTTTGCTGCTTCAGCTCTTTCAGAATCTCGCCTGCAAAGCTTTTTCCTATGTCCATTTCTGTAAGGATGTAAATTTATTTTTATTCTATTAGTTTGATTATTATTTAAAGCACTTATCAATCCCACAATTTCATATTCAGTGATGTCACGATACGTTTTGGTACTTGTGCATTCAAATCGTGTAACACTTCCAGCCGGGTATAATCAACGGAACCTTCCCCGGCAATTTTTGAAGCAAGCAATTTTCCTTCCTTAGCGGCAATAATCCTGCTTCTATTGGCTATGTCGGCCCATTCAATCCATGCAACTTAATTTTCTCTTCTTATCCTCGATAAGTAGAAAAGATCAACGTTTTTTCGATGCCCGGAGTGATAAAGCTTGTCATATACAAAGATGCACTATTTGTAATCTTTTTTTTCAGAGTTTTGGCAGGATCGGGTCTGCGCTTTTTGAATCTGGCTTCAGCCAAAAATCAGTGACTTTTTTGACCGTTACTTCTGACGTTTCTTTTTGAACAAACTCCGGATCATGTTCTTCTGTCCGGCCATTCATTTCCAAACGATGCTCATGCTATAAATTAATCGGTCCCTTCCACAGATTGTATTCCTTTCCTGATAGGAAAGGTAGAATTTTCAAATCTGGGGGCGGCAGGGTAGCTATGGTCAATGCTTCGTGGAGAAGGCGGTTATCTGCTGTGAAAATTTGAAATGAGAACAAGACTTTTGAAATGGATGATTGAAACGGCGGTTCCTTTCCTGAATAAATGATGCGTTTGTTTGTTATAGGATATACACGTCGCCCTCGGTATATTTGACCACAGCCCTGCATCTTGCAGGATTGTCCAGTTATGAGCAGACTACACAATCTCGATTACTTACGTGGACTCGCGGCGTTTGGCATCATGATCTATCATTACCTCAGTTGGACATTGGGGTATTTTTCCGCAGACACATTGATGGGTCGCCTGGGCATTTATGGTGTTTCCATTTTTTACGTGTTGAGCGGACTCACACTGTACTATGTGTATTACGATAAAATGAAACCATCGCGGACGGATGTCATTGCGTTTTTCAAAAAACGGATCTTCAGAATATTCCCATTGCTCTGGCTGGTCACTTTGGCTGCAATCCTGATCTCAGCAAAAATGCCCGACCCGTATAACCTGTTTCTGAACCTGACCGGTTTGTTTGGCTTCGTTAAATGGGACACTTATTTTTCTGCGGGCATCTGGTCGATAGGAAATGAACTGGTGTTCTACGTGTTCTTTCCGTTTTTCGTCCTGTTTGCAAAATCGTTGAAGCCATTACTGATCCTGCTTTCGGTGGTGTTACTCGGGCTCTACATATATTTTGCATTTTTCAGATTGAACCCGGATGGAAACCTGCACGACCAATGGAGAAATTATGTGAACCCGTTGAACCAGGTTTTTCTTTTCCTCGGCGGATTTTTAATCGGATTGCTTCTGCACAGGGCACCAATCAAAAACTGGATTGCGCTCACCGGGTTACTCCTGGCGGTGGTAGTGTTCCTCTTCTGGCCGGCAGCAGGGGACACGATCAGCCTGGTGACCGGGATAAACCGGTTAGTATTCACCGCTTCCTGTTTTTTGATCTGCATTTGTTTTTACAAACTGACTTTTGCATTTCCGGATTTCATTCACAAGCCGCTGACCTTGCTGGGAGAAGCCAGCTACTCGGTGTATTTGCTGCACCCGATTGTGTATGGTCTCACCGGGCTTGCGTCAACGTACATTTTCCATGTTCCTGAATCGGTGCGGTTGGTTGCTTCGGTTACGGGAACATTGATCATCAGTTATTTTGTGTACCAGTACTTCGAAAAGTATTTTATGAAACTGGGCCGGACGAATAAGAAAACAACCTCGTAAAAAATGACGCGCCTCAAAGTATCCACAAGGCATTGGTGGAAATGAAATTCCAGCGCCGACTGTTGAGCACTAACAAACTGATTCCAGACTCAGCCAATAAGTCCCTACATTGGAGAGAATTGCGGATCCGTTGTTGATCATAGAAAGCAGAACGTGCACAATAAACTTTTAAACTACTTCTCGCGCATCATGCCACTTTCGCAAGTGGAGGCCGACGCTATTGCTGCAACGATGACGATCCTGCCCTTCAAAAAAGGACATGTTCCAGCTTTTCCTTTTCATTGACTTCGGTTAAGAAATGAAAACGTATTTTTAGTCATCAAAAGAAACCCATGAGCACCTCAAGAAATGTAAAACAGTTCAATGCTTCACCCGAAGTACTTTACCGCGCGTGGACAGATCCCGAAGCGATGGCCGTTTGGCTCGCTCCCGATACCATGACCGGAAAGGTGCACGATTTTGATCTTCGCGTGGGCGGAGGTTATACTATGTCGTTGTATTATCCTCCATCGGATACAGCATCACAGGGAAAAACTTCCGGCAAAGAAGACAGGTTCACTGCGCGGTTTGTCGAACTTGTGCCGTACACGAAAATTGTTCAGGCAATTACTTTTGACTCGGACGACCCGGCTTTTTCGGGAGAGATGATCATGGAAGTTACGTTTGAGGCGAAGGGTAGCAGTACAGAAGTCACTGTCGTGTTTCAAAATATTCCGGCAGGTATTCGTCCGGAGGATAATGAAACCGGAACGGCATCGTCGCTGGAGAAACTGGCGCGGTACGTGGAATAGACGTCTTGAGCCTGAGGAAGGGCGTCTATTTTCGGTTTTGTTACGCATCTTCCAAATAAGGTACTTTGGCGCAGATATTACCGGAGTTGCGCGGGTTTAAGCCAGGTATGAATGAAAGTTGATCTGAAAACATACGGCGAAAAGCTGCTCTCCAAAGACGGTAAAGTCCGCGTGGCCGCAATTGATCAACTGGCGAAATCGGAAGACAAAAAGGAAGTAGAGTTTTTGATTGGCACCGTATTCAAAAAGCGGCCACCCAACGGCGTTTCACTGGTGATACGGGCGATTGGAAATTCGCGCAATGCGCATGGGATTCAACCACTGATTGATGGTTATGGAAACGCAAGCCATGATGAGCGTGAATTGGTCATGGATTGTTTGCTGAAACTGGATGTCTTCATTAAATTTTTTCCGGGCGTGCAAACCTCTAAAAATATCCGGGAAAAATTGTGGCCGATGTTGGGTGGATTGAATTCATCTCAATTAAAAAACGTTCTTGCCCTTTCACCGGAAAAATTTCAGGAGCAGCTTGATTTTGCCTGGAAGACCACAAGTCATTGGAGAAAAAAAGCCTGAACCGTACCGCCAACCCGGCGACCGAAGAAATATTTTGCGCAGGGTGTGATATTTTACTGTTTCCCACGAATAATTGAGAAAACCATTCACTCTTAATCATTCAATCATGAGACGAACAAAAATGAGATCCGCCTTCGCGATTATCGGAACAATAGTCATCTTAGCAACAGGATGCTCGATCAGTTTTACAAAAAACTGCTATTACGGAGGAAATTCGAAAACGAAACCTGTCGATACTACAACGCGCATGATTAAAGTAAAAGTCCTGTGTCCATAATTCCATGAAACAGGAAGAGAAATTCCTTTCAGTGCTGGAGGGCCACAAAGGCATTCTCTATAAGGTGGCAAATTCCTATTGCCGCAACAGCGAAGACCGCAAGGATCTCGTGCAGGAAATTGTCATTCAACTGTGGAGATCATTTGGCAACTACGACGACAGGTACAGGTATTCCACCTGGATCTATCGCATTGCATTGAACGTCGCTATTTCGTTTTACCGAAAGGAGGTCCGGAGAAAGCACATTTCCGATCCGATCGTCGATGATATACTTTTTTTCATGGACTCTGGTCCGGTGGATGAAACGGAAGAGGACATTGGTTTTCTCCAGCGGTTTATTGCGGAGCTGAAGGAAATTGACAAGGGACTTATGCTGCTTTACCTTGAAGAAAAAACGCATAAGGAAATCGCAGAGATCATGGGCATCTCAGAAACGAATGTGGCGACAAAGATCGGGCGCATCAAAACCATATTGAAACAGAAGTTCTCAGCGCTTAATAAAGACCAGTCATGGAACACGCCGAAATAATTAATCTTTGGAAAGCTTACGATAGGAAGCTGGAAGAAAACCTGGTACTGAACAGGCAGAACGCGGCGGATATGATCAAAGTGAAGATCAAATCGAACCTGGCCTCGATGAAGCCGGCGAAAAAGTTCACGCTTATCCTGGGAATTGTATGGGTAGTCCTGGGATTCGCGCTGGTTACATTCCTCAGCGTGTTTGCTTTTTCGCAAGTGAGCAAGTTCTTTCTTTTCTCAGCGATCGTGCAATTGCTGCTGACAACAATCGCAATTGTCGTTTACGCGTACCAGCTTGTCTTGATTCAAAAAGTGGACATCACTGCGCCCATCCTGAAAACACAGGAACATCTCGCGCGCCTGAGAGCATCCACACTATGGGTGACGCGGGTTCTTTTTCTTCAGTTGCCGGTGTGGACCACTTTTTATTGGAGTGAGAAAATGCTGGCGCAGGCAACAATGTCCGTGCTGGTTCTGCTGGGAGGTATAACATTGCTGTTCGTGTATGCGGCCTTGTGGTTATTTTTAAACATCAGGTATGAGAACAGGAATAAGAAATGGTTCCGGCTCATCTTCCAGGGAAAAGAGTGGACACCTTTGGAAAAGTCCATAGATCTCCTCGACCAGGTAAAAGAATACAAGGATGAGGCCGGCGATTAAATCAGAAAGCGCGGAGATTGTTCCCTGCACTTTTAAATTATTTCTTTGCGGCGGCGCCTGCCCTGAGCCTGACGAAGGCGTCTATTTTCGGTTTTGTTAAGCCGTCTTCCAAATAAGCTACTTTAGCGCAGATTTATAACCACGCGGCATGAAGTTGTTCCTGGGAATTGTATTGTTTCTGATCGCGCCAGTCTGTGTTGTAGCGCAAAATCCCCTGTACAAGGATGTGACAAAGGCAGAAGCCGATCGCCTGAAGCTGGAACTCGAAACGGTGGCAAACGACACTTTGCGGCTTCCGATTTACGAAGAACTCTCGTTCTACTACCAGGTAATAAACAGGGACAGCGCGATATATTACGGCGAACAGATGATCCGGATTGCAGATCAACTGAAACAGCCTTTGTGGGTAGCCCTGGGGCACTGGAATGCAGCTTATCCGCTAACATTAAAAGGAAACTATCCGGAGGCGCTGGAACATTTTAACGCCGGATTGAAAATCGTCGAAGACCCTGCGAGCGAAGAAAACATCTGGCGGCCGCAATCATTTACTGCGGATGCTGTTCCGCATCATGCACGATTGAATTTGCTGGCGAATATTATTCACGACGTTGGTTCATTGTACGGTGCAACCGGGGATAACGCGATGAACAAAGCATATTATTTCAAAGCGATTGACATTGCTGAGAGTATAAATGAACAAACTACATTATCGATCGCATACATGAACCTGGGTTCACTCTATCTCCAGGCGAATAGCACGGATTCAGCATTGATTTTAGAGAAGAAAGCATTGAACTATGCCGACGCATGCGGGTTCGATTTCTACAGGGGATTTATCCTGAGCATAATCGGAAATGTATACATGCAGCAGGAGAAAATGGATTCAGCCATTTATTATTTCAGGTTGTCATTGCAAACTAATCAGGAGCAGAACGTCCTGTCGGCAATAGGGGATAATTATGCTTCGATGTGCATGTACTTCATGCGAACAGATAAGGCGGATTCTGCACTGGTATATGCCCGGAAGGCAAGGGACATTTACGAAAAAGTTGAACCGATGGGTATGGGATACACGTATCACCTGTTATCAACCGCTCACGAATCCATGGGAAATACAGACAGCGCTTTGTTTTACCTGAAACTCCTGACTCAATTCACAGACAGTATTTACCGGACCGACCGTGAGAATTTAACACTGTACAAGAACATAGGATTCAACGAACAATTGAAGTTGCAGGAACTGGAAAAGGAACTCGCCGCTAACCGCGAACGGATCAGGACGTATGCGTTGCTCAGTGGTATAGCCGTATGTATGCTCATTGCATTTTTGCTTTTCAGAAATAGCCGCAACCGGAAAAAAGCCAATGTGTTGCTGCAGACGCAAAAGGAAGAAGTAGAGATTCAGAAATCGCTGGTTGAAGAAAAGCAACGCGATATACTGGGCAGTATAGCGTACGCACTGCGCATTCAAACAGCAATATTGCCTCCGCAAAAAATAGTCAGGCAGCACCTCAGTAATTCATTTATCCTGTATAAACCGAAGGACATTGTAGCGGGTGATTTCTACTGGATGGAAATTGTGGATGATCTTGTTCTGTTTGCGGCCTGCGATTGCACGGGTCACGGTGTTCCCGGTGCAATGGTGTCTGTGGTGTGCCACAATGCACTGAATCGCGCGGTAAGAGAATTTGGTTTAAGAGAACCCGCTGCTATTCTTGACAAGACCACTGAGATTGTGATAGAAAGTTTCAACCAGAGCGAAGAGAACATCAGTGACGGGATGGATATTTCGATTTGCGCATACAAACCGCATTTGAAGAATTTGCAATGGGCCGGCGCCAACAATCCATTGTGGCTAATACGAAACGGCGACCTGCTCGAAACCAAAGCCGATAAGCAGCCCATCGGACGCAACGAAAACAGCAAGCCATTCAGCAATCATTCGTTCACGTTGACCGAAGGAGATTCGGTCTACCTGTTTACCGACGGCTTCGCCGATCAGTTTGGTGGAGACAGACAAAAGAAATTAACCCGGAAAAGGTTTAAGGAATTGCTTTTGTCCGTGCAAAGTGATCCGATGAAAGAACAAGGGACGAAACTTGATCAATTCATTACAGCGTATCGGAAAGACCTTGAGCAGGTAGACGATATTCTCGTGATGGGCGTGCGGGTATAAACGACGCATAATTGTGTAAACAAAAAAGGGAGAATTTCTTCTCCCTCTCTCAGTTAACCCAACAATTTCAACTTCCTCATTCGCCACCTTCTTGCTGGTTATATAACCGTATCGTCTCCAAATCGCGCAGCGATTCTCTGCGTTCTCAGCAACCTTAAGCATTAAGAAATTTTATTATTTCTCTGCGTCTCTGCGCCTCTGCGGTGATTTTTAATTCACGTCTATTTCTTCCCACTCACATTCAATCGGATATTCACCTCATGCGCAATAAATTTATCCTGCGCCGAAGCCTTATCATCGTTGTAATGCATATCCCACTGTGTGCGGTCGATATCAAAATTCGCAACAGCCGTTACGCCGTTTTCAGTCACGTCAACCTTTGCCGGGAAAGAAACATTTTTCGTGATTCCTTTCAAGGTCAGGTTTCCGGAAATGCGTGTGTTTGCACCGGCTACCACTGAAGTATCTGTTGCAGTGGCCGTGTATGGCTCGCTTCCGGTGATCTCAAATTTTGCTTCCGGATTTTTTTCCGCCGCAAAGAAATCATCACTCAGCAAATGCCCGCGTAACTTCTGGAACATTTCACCTTCTTGATCCATGCTCAGTGAGTTCACGCCGATTACAAACGAACCCGATTGTACCATTCCGTTTTTTACAGTGAATGAACCGTTGCTGATCTTGAATTTTCCCGGGTGATTTTTTCCAACGCCCCAACCGGTAAACCCGATTGAAGAAGCTGATGTGTCTACAGTCATTACAACGCCGTTACTATCGGCAGCTGTTTTTTCGTCAGTAACAATGGCATCGTCGCCTTTGGGAGCATCGGAACATGATGCGAGCAGGGCTGCTCCGGCGAAAAGTGTGAGGAGATGTTTTTTCATGGTTCGTTTTAATTTAGGCTGCAAATATATGTAGATACATGAAACGAACCAAAATATTCCCGAACTATAATTGTAAGAGCCGTAAAATCAGTGTAATAAGCCAATAGTTTGGATTTGAAAATATCGTGATTTTTCCACGATTGACAGTCCTTACCTTTGCAGCATGCATAAAGCAGGTTACGTCAATATTGTAGGCAATCCAAACGCGGGGAAAAGTACGCTCATGAACATTCTCGTTGGAGAACGTTTATCCATCATTACTTCAAAAGCACAAACTACGCGGCACCGGATTCTCGGGATCGTGAACAGCGAAGACTTCCAGATCATTTATTCCGACACGCCCGGAATTATTGTTCCCAAATACAAAATGCAGGAAGGCATGATGCAGTTTCTCGGAACTGCGCTCACCGATGCAGATATTCTTTTGCTCGTGATCGATCTCACCGACGATTGTCCGATTGAGCCGAAATCCTATTCGCGCATCCGGAATGCAAAAGTTCCTGTGCTTATCCTGCTGAATAAAATGGATGCTGTTTCGGGTGAAACGCTCGAGCGCAGTGCAGAGAAATGGACGCGGGAATTTCCGGAAGCGAAAATGATTCCTCTTTCAGCACTGAAGAAAAAAAATACAGACATCGTCATCAAACAAATCGTTGAGGCATTGCCCGAACATCCACCGTATTTTCCGAAGGATGAATTGACGGACAAGCCCGAACGTTTTTTTGTTTCGGAGATCATCCGCGAAAAAATTCTGCACCTCTACGACCAGGAAATTCCATATTCGGTGGAAGTAGTGGTCGAAGAATTCCAGGAGAAACCGAACATTGTAAAAATCCGCGCGATCATTTACGTCATGCGCGAATCGCAAAAAGGAATTATCCTCGGCGAACGCGGAAGCGCAATCAAAAAATTGGGCACGTCATCGCGCATCGACATTGAAAAATTTCTGCAGCAACGTGTTTTCCTCGAACTCTTCGTGAAAGTTGATCCCGACTGGCGCGACAGCGAGCGGCAGCTGAAGCGATACGGATATTTGAAGTAGGCAGGTTCATGAGTAGGCAAGTCGCGCGCTTGCCTACTTGCCTACTTTTCCACTTACCTGCTTACTTTCCGTACCTTTGCACCCTTATGTCAAACCTAATAGCCATCGTTGGTCGCCCAAATGTGGGGAAATCCACGATTTTTAACCGTTTAACGGGTGGTCGCGATGCAATTGTAGACGCTGTTTCAGGGGTAACGCGCGATCGCCATTACGGGCATTGCGAGTGGAACGGACGAAAATTTTCTGTGGTCGACACGGGCGGATACGTTCAGGGCTCCGATGATATTTTCGAAGAAGAGATCCGGAACCAGGTAAAAGTTGCACTCACAGAAGCCACCATGCTTCTGTTTGTAGTCGACGCCATGGACGGAATTACACCGCTCGATGAAGCCGTTGCTGACCTCGTTCGCAGAAGCAAAAAGAAAATTATTCTTGTTGTAAACAAAGTCGACAACGCCATGCGTCGCGATCTCACCGGGGAATTCTACGCGCTCGGTATCGGCGATCCAATGGCCATTTCCGGGATCAACGGCGGTGGAACAGGGGAGTTGCTCGATGAAATTATTTCGCATCTCAATCCCGAAGAAGAAGTTGAAGAAATTGTTGTTCCGAAAATTGCCATCGTAGGCCGGCCAAATGCCGGGAAGTCTTCGATCGTTAACGCACTCATCGGTGAACAAAAGCACATTGTAACAGACATCGCGGGCACAACACGCGATTCGATCAATACCAGTTTCAAAGGATTTGGTCTCGATGTGATGCTGATTGATACCGCCGGACTTCGCAAGAAAGCCAAAGTGCACGAGGATCTCGAATTTTATTCCGTGATGCGTACGTTACGCGCCATCGAAGATTGTGATATCGTTGTGCTCGTGATCGATGCGCAGGACGGATTTGAAGGACAGGATCTCAATATCGTTGGTCTTGCGCACAAGAACAGCAAAGGCGTGGTTGTCCTCGTGAACAAGTGGGACCTGATCGAGAAGAATACCAAATCGGTGAAGGAATACGAGGAAAACATCCGTGAGAAGATGCAACCGTTCAACGACATTCCGATCATTTTCACTTCCGCTTTAACCAAGCAACGGGTTTTGAAAGGAATTGAAACGGCAGTGGAAGTGTACAACAATCGCGCGAAGAAAATTCCTACATCCAAACTCAACGACGTGATGCTTCCGATCATCGAGAACCAGCCGCATCCTGCGGTGAAGGCATCGTACATCAAGATCAAGTATTGCACACAGCTTCCGGCACGCACGCCGATCTTCGCGTTCTTCGTGAATCACCCGCAGTACGTGAAAGAATCGTATAAGCGTTTCCTGGAGAACAAGCTCCGCGAAAAATTTGATTTCACCGGCGTTCCGATCCACATCGTGTTCCGGAAAAAATAAATTGCAATGAACAGGCGCGGTCTTTGGTTAATCGTTCCGCTGATTGTTTTTCTTTTTTCGTTTACGGGAAACCAGGGCGGAACTTCGCGCACGATTACTACGGATGATTCATTGACGGGAACGGATTCGCTCCTGCGTTTTTGGTTGTCGCCGCAGGCGGTGAACAACAACAAACCCGTTGCAAATACATTTTACTTCTGGACCACTGTCGATGAACTCGATTCAGTCGTAAGCCAGAAAAGACTGCTGCGTACATCGGCGCCTTCCGAACATCTCGGCGAATTGTATTGGGACCGTTTGTTCGGCACGATGAAAGACAACGAACCCATTTCCAGTCACCTCAGAAGCGGCGAGCGGCAACGCACACGAGTGGCATGGCCGTGTTACTGGTCGGTGCTTACAGAATCGTACATGTATGCCGCGGAAAATCAACTGGTGAAAGTTGTTCTCCACGACAGTTCACTGATTATTGCGTTCTACCCGGACCAGAACAAAGGAAAATGGATCGTGTGGGATCTGAAGGGAGCGATGATCCCGATGAACGTAGCGCTGACACGCAAGCAACACATTGCCGCAGTTTTTATTTCCGGGAAGAACAAGGACCGGGAAATTATACCGCTGGGACCTTCGCACGCGAGAGCACTCAACCTCCGGAGGAAGGAGTACTACCGCACGTTCGTTCTCTGCAACGAAGACATGATCAAAAGCTGGCACCACGCTGTTCCCGGCATGCAGGATAAGATCATCCGCGATCTCGATTATTTATTGCTGCTCAACGCGTATCTCGGTGAAGGTTTGCACGGGCAATTCCAGGGACGAAAAGGAAACAATGCGCGCGCCGCCTGGGCAAAGCCTGCTGTCAAAATGCGTATCAGCGAAATGTTTTTTGCCACGCAACGTCTCGCCTGGCAGAGCGGAGAGCCCGCTACGCAAAAAACGACAACGAAGATTATTGATTTGTTGCGCGATCGTTGGCCGAAGCAGGTGAAGCCTGTAGAAAGATTTCCGGGAATTTGATTGATGTGTAGATGTGCAGATTTGCTGATGTGCAAATTGTGCAGATGTCGCCTTTGTCACCTCGGCTCCGCTCGGTCTGACAAGTGGACGCTATCAAGAGTTGCGTTTAAGAGTCGTGGAGAATGTCCTTCATACAGGATTCTTGTATTGAAACTACTTGTCAGACCGAGCGGAGCCGAGGGAGACAAGCGAGGGTTGTCGCACCATCAACAAATCAGCACATCAACAATCATTTATTCATGCATCATTAAATTGATCGTCGCCCCGTTTGGCTCCTGAACAAAAAAGCGTCGTACTCCCCATGTTTCATCCGTGAGCGGGTAAACGATTTCGAGATTCATCTTTTTTGCTTTCTCGTACAAATCGTCAACGTCTGAAACTTCAATCGATAAAAAAGTGTCTGCATTATTCAGGATGTCTTTTTTATCGTAACGAAGCACAGTTATTTGCGCGGTTGGGTTGTCTTTGGACGCAAAGGTCAAGATCCATTGCATGTCCATGACTGTTTCCATTTCCAGGAACTCCGTGTAAAACCGTTTGCTTTTATCAAGGTCGTTGGAATATATATTGGGAACAATGCGGTGAATGATCATATCTGTTTTTATTTTATATGTGCGCAGCGGAACAGAGATGTGACAAGGTAAGCAGCCGCGGCTTGCAAGTGTAGGCAACATCTACAGATTTCATATCATCAAATTGATCAGTGGATTTTTTACTTGAGCCCCATCGGGGCGAAACATTAGTAACCAGCGACGTTAGTCGCTGGTTACTAAATACAAAATCAAAAAATCCTTGCTGCCGCAGGCGCATCAGCGTATCAACCCACATCACCCAACTTTATCCCCGTCAACAACACCCCGCTCAGTCTGCAAAAGCACCACTCCCTTAGGCGTATACGTTCCAAGCACCAAACACTCCGAAATAAACTTCCCCACCTGTTTCGGCGGAAAATTAATCACCGCAACAATCTGCTTGTTCAGCAAATCTTCTTTCGAATACAAATCCGTGATCTGTGCAGAAGATTTTTTGATTCCCGCTTCACCAAAATCAATCACGAGTTTGTACGCCGGCTTCCGCGCTTCCGGAAAATCATTCACTTCGATGATCGTTCCGGCGCGGATGTCGAGTTGTGCGAAGTCGTCGAATGTTGGCATGGGTCAGTAGTTCGTTGTTCAGCGTTAAAATAGTTAAATAGTTTATGGTTCGTCGTTAAATAGTTTCACCGTTCATCGTGGCCGACAAACGGTGAAGCTATTTAACTATAAACTATTTTAACTCTGAACTATTTAACGCCAAACGCTTTCTTCACTTCCTTAATCGCGTTCAATTCTTCCCAAGGGAAAAGTTTCACTTTCACTTTCTTCTCGTTCGCTTTTCCTTTGTTGAATATTTTCTCTACGACTTTGCTTTCGCGGCCCATGTGACCGTACGCAGCTGTTTCACCATAGATCGGTGTACGCAGTTTGAAACGCTTCTCGATGAAATACGGACGCATATCGAACGCAGGAATTTTCTCCAGCAACACAGCGATTTCTCCATCGCTCAGGTCCACCTTCGATGTTCCGTACGTGTTTACGTAAAGACCAACAGGTTTTGCAACACCAATGGCGTAAGCAACCTGCACGAGTACTTCGTCGCAAACGCCTGCAGCAACCAGGTGCTTCGCAATGTGACGTGTTGCATACGCTGCTGAACGATCCACTTTCGAAGGATCTTTCCCGGAGAATGCTCCACCACCGTGTGCGCCTTTTCCACCGTAAGTATCCACGATAATTTTACGGCCGGTCAAACCGGTATCTCCGTGTGGCCCACCGATCACAAATTTGCCGGTCGGGTTCACGTGGTATTTAATGTTGTTGTTGAATAACTTCTGCACGCGCTTCGGCAGTTTTTTCATGATGCGCGGAACAAGAATTTCTTTCACGTCTTTCGTGATGGTTTCCTGCATCTTTTTCTCCGGTGCGAAATCATCATGCTGCGTGGAAAGTACAATGGTATCAATGCCAACCGGCTTGTGATGATCATCGTACTCAATTGTCACCTGGCTTTTTGAGTCGGGACGGAGATACTTCATTTGTTTTCCTTCGCGGCGGATAGCAGCAAGTTCCTGCAACAGCAAATGCGAAAGTTCGAGTGGCAACGGCATGAAGTTGTCGGTATCGCGGTTGGCGTAACCGAACATCATTCCCTGGTCGCCCGCACCTTGCTCTTCTGGTTTTTTGCGTTCAACACCCTGGTTGATATCGGCAGATTGCTCATGGATCGCTGAGAACACACCGCACGAATTCGCTTCGAACATATATTCTGCTTTCGTGTAGCCGATCTTGCGGATCACTTCACGTGCAATTTCCTGTACGTCGAGGTAAGCTTTCGATTTTACTTCTCCGGCCAATACAACCTGCCCGGTAGTTACCAGCGTTTCGCAAGCAACTTTCGAAGAAGCATCGTAAGCGAGAAAGTGATCAATGAGTGCATCGGAAATCTGGTCAGCCACTTTATCCGGGTGACCTTCTGAAACTGATTCGGAGGTGAATAGGTAAGACATCTGGGCGCTTATTTTTTGATGAAAAGTCCGCTAAAGTAAGGTTTTTCGGCTTTGGCAGAAAAACCGCGTTTTTAGCCCGTTCCGTGGGTAGGAAAGATTCCCCGCTATTAAGTTTGCTTTCTGCTCTTGTTTATCCGTAATTTCGGGCTAAATTTATGATTATCAACATCCTGACCGGGAGCGGCAAACCCCTGATCATCTGGTGTAGAGGACACATAACAAAGTACAGAAGTCATGAAGCACAAATATCTGCTCGCGTTATCCGCTGCAATGCTGGTTGCAACTGCAACTACGTTTGCGCAGGGGAAAATTGATTTTGAGGAAAATCATACGCAGTACCCCGCACAGGTAAAATACAAAGTCGGCATCGGTAGTGGTATTACCATGTTCATGGAACAGAACCGCTTCACGTATGTGAAATACGATCCGGCCCAGCTCGAACAAATCCACGATGCATCGCACCAGGCAGAAAATCACGATACCCGCAAAGAAGGTGTTGTGAATCTTCATTCCTTCCGGATGACATTCGTTGGCGCTAATCCAAACGCGCTGGTTTCTGCTGTTGGAGCACGACCATATTACACCAACTATTACCTCGGGAATGATCCGGCGAAATGGTCGTCGAACGTGGCATCGTACACCGAAGTATTTTACAGCGGCCTGTACAGCGGAGTAAATCTTACCGCGTACAGCGTAAACGATCAGTTCAAATACGATTTCATTGTTGCACCGAATGCCGATCCGTCACAGATCCAGATGCGTTTCGATCACACCGACGGACTTCTTATCCAGAACAACACACTCATCATCAAATTGTCAACCGGTGATATCGTTGAACAGGTTCCTTACACGTACCAGGTAATTAACAATGTGAAGTACCCGGTTGCCTGTGAGTACGTGCTCAGTGCTGACGGAAAAACAGTTTCGTTTCGTTTCCCGAATGGGTACAACCAGAATTACCCGTTGACCATTGACCCTGTACTGGTTGCGGCAACGTATTCCGGAGCTCCTTCATCCACCACCACATACGGCCACTGCGCTACGTACGATCCATCCGGAAATATTTACACCGGCGGAGAGTGTTTCAACGCAGGTTATCCAACACAAGCCGGGTCTTACCAGACTTCATTCGGCGGAAGTGTAGATATCGCTGTTGCAAAACTTGACCCGAACGGATCAAATCTTTTGTGGTCAACCTATCTCGGTGGAAGCGGACGTGAAATCCCAAATAGCTTGTTCGCTGTTGCCAGCGGTGAACTGTATGTACTCGGGGCAACACAATCCACCAACTACCCGGTTTCAGCAGGTTGCTTTGATCCCACGCACAACGGTACTTCCGGTGCCGATGATGATATTGTAGTTACGCACGTGAATGCGAACGGAACAGCATTGATCGGTTCTACCTACGTGGGTGGTTCAGCCAACGACGGTGGTGGCTGGGGCATGCCCTGGAACATGAATGGTCACGACGGAATGCGCGGAGAAATTGTTGTGGATGGTTCCGGTAACGCCTGGGTAGCCAGCTTTACGGAATCTTCCAACTTCCCGACTTCTGCAGGAACATACGATGGAACATTGGGTGGAACCTGGGACGGTGTTGTTTTCCGTCTTACACCAAACTGTGCGACACTCGCGTGGAGTACATATCTCGGCGGAAGCTCGGGAGATGGCGCTTACGCATTGCGGGTAAATCCTGCGGGCGAAGTATTCACTACGGGTGTAACCTGCAGTAATGACTTCCCGACAACAGCAGGAACGTACGATGGTACATACAACGGCGGAACATCCGACGGATTCGTTACCCGGTTTAACGCAGCGGGTAACACCGTGGTATCATCGACTTATTATGGATCCAGCGCCGAAGAAATTTCCTACTTCATGGACATGGATGCAAGCGGAAGTCCGTACATCTACGGATGCAGTACAGGCAATATGCCGGTGACTCCCGGTGTGTACAGCAATGCAGGTTCCGGCAATTTCATTGCGAAGTTCGATCCGTTCCTGTTCTCGCTTTCGTTCGCTACAGTATTCGGAAGTGGTGCGGCCAGTTACCTCGAACCTGAGGCATTCATGGTGGATAGCTGCGAGAATATTTATTGTTCAGGATTCAACTCGCAATCAACTTACCCGGTAACGATGTCAACAGCGCTTTACCCAACACAGGCTTCGGCAGGTGGTGGAAGCTGCTACTTCATTGTACTGAGTAAAAATGCGCTTTCGCTTTCTTACGGTTCGTTCTATTTCGGATGGCACGTTGACGGTGGCACAAGCCGTTTCGATCCAAGCGGTGCAATTTACCAGGGTATTTGCATTGGCAGTGGCGGTGCGCCAACTCCGGCGTGGGCGTATAAAAACAACGTGAACGTGCCGGGCTGGGACATGTACGTAGTGAAAATCGATTTCCAGATGGCTGGCGTGAACGCAACTGCGAACGCTGCTCCAAATGATACAATCTGTGAAAACACAAGCGTAACATTTTCAAACACCAGTAACGGATTCCAGTATTACTGGGATTTCGGTGATGGCTCGCCGATCGATACAACTACGAATCCAACGCATTTGTATACAGGACCGGGTACATATACTGTTCAGCTGATTGCCGTGGATTCCAACAGTTGTAATGTGGCAGATACAACCTATCTCCAGATTGTTGTTCTGCCTGAACCAACTATTAACCTGGGTAACGACACCACGATCTGCGGACCGGTAAGTGTTGTACTGGATGCAACCACCGCGGGCTGTACGTATTTATGGAGTACGGGCGCAACATCACCGATCATTACAGCCACATCTGCGGCTACCTATTGGGTCATTGTAGACAATGGCGTGTGTTCGGCCACGGATACGATGGTCATAAACTCCTTTGCGCTTCCGAATATAGGAAGCGACACAACGGTATGCTCGGGACAAAACGTTTTGCTCGACGCCGGAAACCCGGGATCAACTTACCTGTGGAGCACGGGTGCGCAAACGCAAACCATCACGGTAAGCGCTTCAGGAATTTACTGGGTGGATGTAACGTCGGGTAGTTGTACGTTCCGCGATTCAATTGATCTGCAGGTGCTCGTTGTGCAGCAACCGAACCTCGGTCTTGACACTTCGGTTTGTCCGGGAACACAGGTTACGTACACCATGAATGACCCGAACGCTACGTTCGTGTGGTCGGACGGAAGTACCGGAAATTCATTCACCGCAGATACAGCCGGAACGTATTGGGTTGTGGCTTCTGTCGGCTCTTGTGTACTCACAGACACGGTGCAGCTTGCATTCCTCGCTTCGGTAGAACTCGGCAGCTCAGTTTCCCTGTGCGATCTTGCGCAAGGCCTGACGCTCGATGCCGGAAATCCGGGCTCGCAGTACATCTGGAATACCGGTGAAACCTCGCAGACCATTGAAGTAACCGAAGCCGGCGTTTATTACGTGGATGTACTCAATACATCGAACTGCGCCCTGACAGATACGATCGAAGTAAGTGGTGATATTGGTGGCGGGGTGATGTTTACACCAAATACATTCACGCCAAACAACAACGGACGCAACGATGTGTTCTACGCATACGGATCGTCGATCGTGAAATTCCACATGGAGATCTATGATCGCTGGGGCATGCTGCTCTTCACTTCGGATGACATCAACACCGGCTGGGATGGGAAGTACAAAGGCACCATCGTTCAACAGGATACGTACGTAGTGAAACTGGAGTATACTACAACGTGCGGCGGAGAGTCGAAGAAGAAAGAGATACGGCACGTGAACGTTATCCGGTAAATCAGTGCGCAGTTTGTCAGTACGCAGTGCGCAGTAGTGTGCGGTTAAACCGGTCAAATCCTGTTGATATTGGTGTGGGATTCCGAGAAATTTCTGTGAATTATTATTGACCGTGGACCAATGCGCAGTTTGTCAGTACGCAGTGCGCAGTAGTGTGCGGTTAAACCGGTCAAATCCTGGTTAAATATTGGCCTGGAATTCCGAGAAATTTCTGTGAATTATGTAAAAACAGTGCGCAGTAGCGTGCGACTAAACCGACCAAATTCTGGTTAAATATTGGCTTGCGATTCCGAAAATTTTCTGTGAATTATTATTGACCGTAGACTACTGCGCACTGCGTACTGATTTACTGCGCACTACTTCTTCTTCGTCAGTTCCTTGAAGACATCTTCGAGTTTCCGTTCCTCTCTCTGCAACTCAAGCACGGTCAGCCCGTTCTCCACGCAAAACTTGAATATCTCCGGCCGGATGTCAATGTCAGGGCGCGTAACAATTTGCCAGGCATTGTTCTGAACGCGGATGATTTCTTCCACACCTTTCACGGCGCGTAGTTTCGATTGGTTCACTTCTTTATCGAATTCCACAAGCACAACCATTTTGCTTTGATCGCCCTGCTGGAGGGTTTCGGTTTGCTCGTCGGTGACAATTCTTCCGTGGTCAATGATGATCACACGATCGCAGAGGATCTCAACTTCCTGCATGATGTGTGTCGAAAGCATCACTGTTTTTTCTTTCCCGATGCGTTTGATCAGGTCGCGGATCTCTGCGAGCTGGTTCGGATCAAGACCGGTGGTCGGTTCATCGAGAATCAAAACGGCCGGATCGTGAATGAGCGCCTGTGCAAGCCCAACACGCTGGCGGTATCCTTTGGAAAGTGCGCCAATCTGTTTGTGCTGCTCAAGTGAAAGCCCGGTGATTTCTACCATCTCTTTCACGCGCGAAGGAATGTTTTTCAGTTTATGCAGTCCGCCGATGAATTCGAGATATTCTTTCACGTACATGTCGAGGTACAACGGATTGTGCTCGGGAAGATATCCAACACTCCTGCGCACGTCTATCGATTGTTCCATCACGTCAAATCCGTTCACTGTTGCTTTTCCTGCAGTAGGAGGAATGAAGCAGGTGAGGATTTTCATCATGGTTGATTTTCCCGCACCGTTCGGTCCGAGAAAACCAACGATCTCGCCGGTTTTTACTTCAAAAGATATATTGTCCAGCGCACGTTGCTGTCCATATACTTTGCTGATATAATCTACGCTGATTGACACGAATAAATAACGCGTTAGTTTAGACGAAATTACTCAAAAGAACGCGAAGAATTGTTAAGATCAGTTTCGGGGAAATAGTTTCTGGTTCAGGAGTTTCGGGTTAACCAGAAACTCCTGAACCAGAAACCTTCTAACCCGAAACTCTTTTAACCAATACGAACCCCTAACACGCACACATCATCCACCTGCTCCAGGTTCCCCTTCCACGCACGAAACGCAGTCAGCAATTCATTCTTCTGATCGTTCACCGGCTTTGTGGCATTCGTGAGTAGAATTTCCTTCACGCGTTTGTATTTGAATTTCTTGCCTTGCGGTCCGCCGAACTGATCCGCAATTCCATCGCTGAAGAGGTATACAAAATCACCCGCGTTTAATTTCACTTCGTGATTTTTGAAAGGCACTTTGGATTCAAACCGCCCGATGGGCTGACGGTCGCCTTTGATTTCACCCGGAACACCTTTGTTCACGTAATACAAAGCGTTATTCGCCCCGGCATATTCGATGGTCTGCGAAGTTGCACTGTAGCTGCACAACGCAATATCCATTCCATCGCGGATATCGGCACCGCTTTTTGCAAATGCTTCTTCCACGAGGTCGTTGAGCTTGTCGAGCATCGCAGCAGGTTGCGTGAGGTTGAATTCGTTCAGCACACGGTTCAATGCATTCTGACAGATCACGCTCATCATTGCCCCGGGCACACCATGTCCCGTGCAATCGGCAACGGCAAAAAACACGCGGTCATTTTTCTTTTCCACCCAATAAAAATCGCCGCTCACGATGTCTTTCGGCAGGTACATCACAAACGATCCCGGGAGAATATATTCTACGGTGCGGTGAGACGGAAGTATGGCTTTCTGGATCCGCTCGGCATAAGCAATACTGTCTTTCACTTCTTTGTTCTTCACTTCCAGTTCGAGTTTCTGGAGATTGATCTGCTTTCCGGCATCACCGCGGAATTTCACGAACATGATGGCCACACAGATATTCAGCAGCAATGGAATCATGGCGTATTGGGGCGTATCCGGAATCACTTCATACGCGAACGTCGGATGAGTCTGGGCATAGGATGCAATAAATCCCATTAGCACGCCATTTGCAACGGTGAGGATCAGGCCCCATTTGATGTTGAACAGGAACAGTACGCACAATGTAAACAGTACGGTCCAGTAGGCGCCCAATGAATTCATTACGCCACGCTCGAGATAAATGCTGCCTCCGGCAACAATTACCTGCTGAAAAACGTACCACCACGCAGCTAATTTTACGTTCTGTGTGTACTTCAGGAGGAACGGGATAGAAAGAAGCGCAACTACAGCAAAACTCGTAACGTAAACATGATGCCGTAGTTGTTCCACAATCAACATGACGTAAAAAAGTCCGCCGAGCAGAATGAAACTGAGGGAGTAGTAATAGAGCAGTTCAATACGCGCGCGCTCAAAAACGTCATCTGTTTTTGCGAGGTAGTCGCCGATAAACCATTTGTGCAGGGCCTTCACTGTCTCAAATTTAGAAAGATTTGCTCAGGCTTAACCGAAGACCTTACCTTTGAACAGCAATGGCAAAGAAGGGAACAATCATCCGGTCTACGGGAAGCTGGTACACGGTTGTATTTGACGATGGAATGCGGGCTGAATGCCGGTTGAAAGGCAATTTCCGGATACGTGGTGCAAATCTCCGGAATACGAATCCGCTTGCAGTGGGCGATCACGTGGAGGTTGATAAGGACGTGAACGAAGACAGCGTGATTTCTTTTCTGCACGAGCGAAAGAATTACATCATCCGCAGAAGCACGAAGCTCTCGAAGCAAACGCACATCATTGCGGCCAATCTCGATCGCGCCTGGGTGATGGCTACACTTATTCAACCGCGCACATCGACTGGTTTCATTGACCGTTTCCTGGTTACGGCAGAAGCGTATTCGATTCCCGCCTGCGTCATCTTCAATAAAAAAGATCTTCTTGACGATGAGGAAAAGGAATACGTGGAAGCGCTCATGAATCTCTACCGTGGCCTGGGCTATTCGTGCTGGCTGATCAGTTCCGACGATGCAAATGACGTGAACATGATCCGCTCTGAAATGAACGGCAAAGTCAACCTGATGACGGGCCATTCCGGCGTTGGGAAAAGTACATTGCTGAACGCGCTCGAATCTTCACTGCAATTAAAAACGGGAATTATATCACGCGTGCACAGCAAGGGCATGCATACAACCACCTTTGCGGAAATGCACGCGCTTTCCGGTGGGGGCTGGATCATTGATACGCCGGGCATCAAGGAGTTCGGGATCATTCACATCGAGAAGAATGAACTTTCGCACTTCTTTCCGGAAATGAGAAATTTATTCGGCGCGTGTAAATACAACGGTTGTCTTCACGACCAGGAACCGGGTTGTGCCGTGAAAGATGCGGTGGAGCATAGCCGGATTGCGCTGACGAGGTATGAGTGTTATCTGCAGATTCTCAATGGAGAGGAATTAGATAAAGAGTATGATTGAGGGATGCAAAATAGATTCGGAAAACTAAATTTTTTAGTTAACGATTGAAATACTTTGTTCTTATCGCCCTTCACCAGACCTTCAAGGTCTTGAAGACCTTGAAAGATTAAAAACCGTGGCGGGGGGCGGGTTGAATGAAAAAACGCGCGCCATGAGAGTTTTAATCCAACGTGTAACACATGCTTCCGTTAAAGTTGATGAAAGCCTCCGCGCTTCGATCGGAAAAGGTCTGCTCATATTAGTTGGCATTGAAGATGCAGACACATCCGAAGACATTCAATGGCTTTCGCAGAAGATCGTAAACCTTCGTGTGTTCAATGACGCGGAAGGTGTGATGAACGTTTCTGTGAAAGATTGCGGTGGAGAAATTATTGCCGTGAGCCAGTTTACGCTTCATGCATCCACGAAAAAAGGTAACCGGCCGTCGTACATTAAAGCGGCGAAACCACCGGTCGCCATTCCGTTGTACGAAGCATTTGTGAAGCAGCTCGAAATCGATCTGGGAAAATCAATCGGTACCGGAGAGTTTGGTGCAGATATGAAAGTGGAGCTTTTGAATGACGGACCGGTGACGATATGGATCGACTCGAAGGAGAAGGAATGAAAAAGTGTCAGTGCCAGCATCAGTATCAGTCAGTGTAACGGAGTTAACGTTGCAGATCATGTATATTAGTCCTCAGAAAAAACGCCCACGAAAAACGTCCCATGAAAAACACATTTTCTAAACTAACACCGATACCGATACTGGCGCTGACACTGACACTGGTGCTGACACTGAGCAGCTGTTTTCACAAGGACGTCATGAACGACCGTGCCGACGATCTCTCCGACTCGTTTATTTACTCCGGCAAAGAAGGCACATTGATCATCACGCAGGAGTTGATCTTCCAGGCGAACTCGAAGAAGAGTGGGGGAGGAATGACTTCCATTTCCGGGTACAACGAATGCCGGTTAACTTCGTACGATTTTGCAACGGGAGCAATCGTTGGTCGCGTAGAACTGGGCGGACAAATGGACGCAACAGCAGAAGTTCTTGCCGTGCTGAATGATCAGTTGTGGATGTACAGCATTGATCCTGAAATCGGGTTGCATTGCCGGAACCCAAAGACGTTGGAGATCATTCAGAAGGAAACTGACATTGCGGCGCTCAAGGGATTCAGCTTTTCGCGTCCACTCTGGAGTGTGATCAGTGATTATTACGGATTCGATCCGGATAAAAATAAGATCATCCTGACCGATCTGCAGGGAGTACATTATGAATTTGATCCTGCAGGAACGAAGCTGGTTCAGACAGAAGATGATCTGCCGGATGAGGAGTGGTATCCGGACTACCTCGGCGGCTCTGTAGATTTCAATAAAGACAGTGCTTTGTCATTCGACGGAAGTGACGACCGCCAAAAACTGCAATGGCAGGGAGAAAAAAATACCGCAACGCTTCCTTTCCTGAAACCGGAATTTTTCCTGGACCTGAATCCTGAACGCAAGGCGAAAAGAAAAGAGGAGATGGTTGCAGCGATCACTCGCCGAAAAGATACTGTGCAGGCCAAACTTGATGCGATAATCAAGGAGCACCCGGTTTTCAAGGTGGAGAATCCCTCGTGGAGCTCAATGACTTCTAACGAACAACTGATGCTGAGCGACGTTTCACAACTTCAACGCGAATTGCATTCGGCCGATGAAGACATCAGACGGATCGTGGAAGAAACATTTGGTGGCCTCGATTACCCGTTAAGCAACACAACACGGAGCTGCCTGATCTATTCGGCGAGCACCGTAACAGATACCGCCCGTGCGCTGATCACCTGCGTGGATTGTCAAAGCGGAACATTCGCACAACGCTGGCAGCTGAATCTTTCATCGTTTTATTTCAATCCCGATAAAGCAGAAGGCGCGGGAGTGTTTGATGAAGGCAACCCGGATTTCGATTACCGCTGGTCCGATATTCACGACGGAAAGCTTGTGATGATCGCGCAACTCCAGATGGTGTGCATCGACATGATGAACGGGAAGAAACTCTGGGAAATTTCCATCTGAGAAACAATAATGGCGTTACGGCGTTTACGGATTCTTCTTTCACAGGAATGCAATATCCCGCTCAACGAGGCGGTGGACATTATTCGTGCGAACCGTGTGAAAGTAAATGACGTTACTGCGCGGGCCACAACGCTCGTTGCAGAAACGGATGTAGTAACGCTCGACGATACTGTTGTTGCGAACCGCATGCAATACGCCTATGTTTTGTTCAACAAGCCCCGCGGAATTGAATGCACGCTGAATGAAACCATCACCGACAACCTGCTTACGGTTTTTGATCATCCGTGGCGGTTATACCCGGTAGGAAGGCTCGACAAAGATTCCGAAGGTTTGCTGTTCATGACCAACGACGGCAAACTCTACCACGATGTGGCGCACGCCGAAAGCGGAAAAGAAAAAGAATATTACGTTGAGGTGCATAAACCAATTGATGATCCATTCGTGGAACAGATGAAATCGGGTGTTGAAATTTTAGGGAAGAAAACCAATCCGTGCGAGGTTTTCGCCGATGAAAACAACACGCATGCATTCCGGATTATTTTACGGCAGGGAATGAACCGGCAGATCCGGAGGATGTGTTACAAGCTGGGGTTTTCGGTGCACAGACTTGTGCGTACACGCATCATGCATCTGGAGCTAGGGGATTTGCCTGCAGGAAAGTGGAGAGACTTGAGCGCTGATGAACTGGCGGAGTTAAAATAAGTGCGCATCGCGCTTAATTTTTTACCACGGCGACACGGCGCAGTAATGCTAACCATAGCCCGCGCGGCACAGCGACTGCATAATATCACTGCGTGATATCATTTCACAAAGAGGTTTAGGGTAGCACGTTGAATCGCGAAGCGATTTACTCGCCGTGCCGACGTGAGTAACACTTGAGTATTGCGCCGTGATGCTGTGTCGCCGTGGTAAAATTGAACCGGCGAGCGTTTTATCCCAACTTCAGGCACCGCATCGACACCGTCCCGTATTGAAACCCCTCAAACGTATATTTCTGCTCTTCATCTTTTTCCATCACGCCCAATGTGTAGAGTAGTGGAAGGTAATGATCGTTTGTGGGCACAGCCATTTTCGACGATGATGCCAGCGAATCGTAATTGATAATTTTCAAATGATCGCGCGAGTCGATGTTTTTCTTTACCGCTTCATCAAACTCAAGTGCCCAGTCGACCGGTGGTGCATCAATATTGTTCCACACCACGTTTCGTAAATTGTGCGTGATGTTTCCGCTGGTGATGATCATGATTCCCTTCCGGCGGAGCGCTTTCAGTTCCTGCGCAAGGTTGTAATGCCATTGCGGCGATTTGTACCAGTCGATGCTCATTTGAAAAACAGGAACAGAAGCATCGGGCCACATGTGGCGGATCACACTCCACGCACCGTGATCGAGTCCCATCGATGGATCTTCTTCGATGTGCGTAGTGAGAATTGTACTCTTCACCAGTCGCGCCTGATCCGGTGCACCGGGCGCAGGATATTTCACCTGTGAAAGTTCGGGAGGAAATCCGCCGAAGTCGTAAATGGTTTCCGGGTGCAATGCGGTAGAAACGAAAGTTCCTTTGGTGAGCCAATGCGCAGACACAACCAGGACGGCTTTCGGTTTTTGCAGCGAAGTTCCGAGAACGCCCAATGAACGCGTGAAGAGGTTGTCTTCAATGGCATTCATCGGACTTCCGTGCCCGAGAAAAAGCGCGGGCTGTTTTTCGTCTGCCGGAAGATCGTCTGCAAATTTTCTGAGATCGGTTAACGTCATGGCCAATGATCCTGCTGCTCCCAGCGTAAGTAGTTTCAAAGCGTTTCTTCGTTCCATACGCAGAGCAATTCACACAAAGATACGGAATATATGTATATACATATATTGAAGTGCTTTGAAATTCTGTACCCAGAGCGGGGAAAATTTACGCGGTTTTGCGTCCGGTGAGGAATACAACTACTCCGCCAACGAGCAGAACAGCTCCAATGATGGGCGACCAGCTGATCGGGTTATCTTTTTCTTTCGTGATCTCCACTGATCCGAGATCAACCACTTTCTCCTCGGTAACTACGTTAATGCCGGTGATGATCATCATGACAATCCCTGCGACGATCAGAACTATTCCTAAAGGTTTCATACTTCCTGTTTTTAATGTTGCTCAAAAAGCAACTGTTGTTTCCAGGAAATGATTCAAGAAATGTGCCGCCGGGAATCATCGCTCCGCGATCAGAAAAATGTTCTTGTGCTTCTTGATGGTACACGGAAAACACAGAACACACGGAATAGTACGGATAATCGTTTTGCGATTAATATTGACTGGTGTTACTGAATAGAACGCTGATTTAACGGATCGAGCGGATCAAAAACGGATTAGAATCGTTGCGCGATCGTACCGCTTGAGTAACACAGATCGCGCAGCGATCATCCGCGAAAATCCTTTTCAATCCGCGCCCCGAGCGCAGCGAAAGGGTCCGCGTTCCTATTAAGCAACACAATCGCGGCGATCTATTTCCCCTGGCTTTTCAGTTTTTCGTATTCGCGCTCCACAGCTCCGGGTTCATTCGAGTGATACGCCTTGTAATATCCAAACGCAATGCCGATTCCCCATCCCATCGTACTCCACAACGGCCACGGAGCAACTCCATAGTAATGTTCGCCGTTGCCCTGCATGAAGTACATGGCCCACAGGAAAGCATTCACGATAATGTATGCAGCAAACTGGCGCTTGAATGAAACACGACGGCGTGCCTGTTTCCAGAGTAATTCATCTTTGGGATCGTTGATTGAGTTCATGGGTTGGTGGTTGGTTGATTTTTCATTCGAAGATTCTGACTCCGTTATCCGGACTGCCTACTTGCCTACTTCTTTACTCCCTACTTCTTTTTAATATACTCCTGCAACGCGTCAACGTACTTCTGAAACGCTTTCTTCCCTGCCGCAGTTATTTTACACGTCGTAAGCGGATAATTATCGCGGAACGTTTTTTCCATTTCGATGTACCCCGCATCTTTCAATTTGCCCAGTTGTACGCTGAGATTACCGGCCGTTGCTTCGGTTTTCTCTTTGAGATAATTGAACTCCGCTTCTTTCACACTGATGAGCAGCGACATCACCGCCAGGCGCAGTTGCGAATGCAAAACCGGATCAAGTTCCTGGAATGGTTTCATTTGGATTCTTTGTCGAAACGTGCTTTCATCAGGTGACCCGGAATAATGTAACCCAGCAACACAGCTAACGCAATCATCGGCAACTCGTGTGGTTCCGGTACGAAGAACGTTACCGCGCCGAGGATCCAGTTTACGATTCCGCCGGCCTGCAGCGGTTTGAATTCGAGAATTCCACCGGCCATAAAGAGCCACGTGCCGTATACAAGCATCAAAAATCCGTAGGTGATATTCCAGGTGGTAAACAATCCGCCGAGTGTTAATGTAAACGCAATACCAACACCCATAGCGATAGTGGTGTAGTTGAGCATCTGGTGTGCGTATGTTTTTACTTCCTGCTTTTTGCTTTGCTTAATGGAATAAATGGCCGATGTGATACCACCGATCGTCATGAGCACGGGCCACGCGAGTCCGCCAATTGTACTGTTCATGAACATCATGGGCACGTAATGAATAACAGCGGCTGCGAATACGAGCCAGCCCCACAACAGGAACATAAATCCATTATCGCGGATTCCGGTTTGTGTTTTCGCCAGCATCGTTTTGATGATGTCGAGGCTTTCCTGTTCGGTTAATGCTTTATCGGGTTTCATTGTTTTCAATTGTTTTGACAAATGTAGACTAGTTTATAGTATAAACTAGTCTATGAAACAATTAAAAGCGTAATAGATTGAAAATCAGGATGTGTTTTTGAATTATTCCGGTGACCCTCACTCCTCCTTTCGTCATTCCTCGGCTCCGCTCGGTCGGTAGTGTATCAGTTTGAAGTGCCAGTTAATATTTGTGGAATGGAAACGGTTGAAACCGTTTGGGGGCATTGCTGTTTTCATTGCCGGGGCTTAAGCCCCCCGGCAATGGATGGGTGATAACACTCAACCGCTTAAGCGGTTTTCATAAACGCTTAATATCCAAACTGAGACACTACCGCTCGGTCTGACAAATAGCTCCGCTCAACGAGTCGTCTAGCGAGACCGGAAATGACACGTTTACGAAATCTATTAGTGAAACCACTTGTCAAACCGAGCGGAGCCGAGGAATGACGAAGGACTTGTCAGACCGAGCCCTTCGGCTTCGCTCAAAACAGGCTCGCCGTGGATGACAAGCCGTGATCAGCACATCATTTCAACTTCTCATTATTCTTATGCCGCTCCCCATCGCGCTTCGTTTTCTTCTCTAAATTTTTCTTCAGTTCTTCCTCGAGATTGACGCCAGTCTGGTTCGCCAAACAGATCAGTACAAAAAGTACATCGGCCATTTCATCGCCCAGCTCTTTCTGATTTTCATTTTCCTTGAACGACTGGTCGCCATATTTGCGTGCCATGATGCGCGCCAGTTCACCGACCTCTTCCATCAACACAGCAGTATTCGTGAGTTCGCTGAAATAACGGACTCCATGCGTTTTTATCCAGGTGTCCACCTGTGTTTGTGCTTCTGATAGGTGCATACGATGCAGCGGTAAAATTCTAGTGTACTTCATCAAGCAACCTGCACAGCTTCTCGAGGTAGCGGTCACGTTTTTCAATGACCTCTTCGGCGCCGGCTTTCATAAACTCTATGGCAAGTTCCTTGTTCAGGGTCGAAGATAGAATAGCTACCCGGGATTGCGTGTCGAGTTTCTTGATTTTTTTCAGCGCATCCAGACCATTCATGCCCGGCAACTGGTAGTCGAGTACATACAAACTGGGGTGCGAGTGGTGCGTCTCCAGGTGCTTGATACAATCTTCTGCCGTTGAAAAATGCACAAGATTTACATTGGTCCACTCATCAAAACGATAGTTCAGCATCAGAACAAACATAGGGTTGTCTTCTACCACGTAAACGGCCTTCTTCATCTTTGGGGGAATTTAATTTCTCTCTCTTCATTCTTTCACCTATATAACGAAGCTGGTGGCCGGAAGGTTTTACCGGGAATGGAGTGAAAAATGGGATACCGTGCGTTCCCCGACAACTGCGGCGGTTCTGATACCACTGGTCGAAAAAATAAAGTGATTTTTCTTTGATGCGGTCCGTCGGCTGAAAATCCCGCACCGCACAATGACAATTACGGGTAGTGGGTCAATTTAGCTTGCGGCACCCTCAGAATGCAGGCCACTTAAAACCTACTATGCGCAAAACGGTGAGCCAAGGAGATTGTAGCGTTTTTCAACCACCAAGTTCACCAAGTTCACCAAGTACACCAGGAAAATGCTTTTTAAGATGCTTGGTGTACTTGGTGCTCTTGGTGGTAAAATTGGGTCTTGCTATCCGCTTGGTGGCTGGCATCAAACCGCAGATGACGTGCAAGGAGAATGGTAAGCATACCCACTACCCAATTTCGAGACACTACCACCAACTGCCCGGCAACCCGTATATTTGTCCCGTACCCATGGACTATAGCAAACTCAAAAACAGACCATCCTGGCCGTTTGAAACGATCGGGGTAGCCGTTGCATTTTCCCCGCGGCTGGAAAACCTGCTGGCAGAAGCAAAAATTCTTTCGGAGAAGTTCAGCGCAACACTCATCCTGATGCATGTGGGTGAGCGGACGCGCCACAAAGAACATCGCCTGTCGGAGCTCATGCAAAAGACCGGGATCAGCGAGAGTAAAGTGCGCGTAGTGTGGAATGAAGGAGAGCCGGTACAAACGCTCTTGCACCTGTGCAAGCTGCACATTGTTGACCTGCTGGTGATGGGCGCAATGAAAAAAGAAAACATTCTCCAGTATTATCTCGGTTCCGTAGCCCGGAAGATCAGCCGCAAAGCAAAATGTTCTGTGCTGCTGCTGACAGAACCCAAGGCCGAAGGATCGCGGTTCAGGCGCATCGTGGTGAATGCCGTGGAAAGTCCGAAGACACAACTCACCATACGCACGGCGGTTTATTTCGCGACCCACATCAAAGCAAAAGACGTAACCGTTGTAACCGAAATTCAGCAGCAAGGTCTTGCCATGACTGTGGCCAACGAAACTACGGCGGGTGAAGCATACAAGCTCAAAAAAGAAATTACGCAAACCGAAGTGGATAAAGTGCACGAGATAGTGACGAATATTTCCGAAGAGGAAGGAATTGAAATTGCGGAGAAACAGATCAAGGGTAAACCGGGTTATGCCGTTCGCCAGTATGCAGAGACGAAGAAAGCCGATCTGTTGGTGATCAATTCACCTGACATGAGTTATGGACTCATTGACCGGATCTTCACGCACGATATGGAATACATTCTCGAGGCGCTTCCATGCAATGTTCTGATTGTTCACTCTAGAATAGCGGAGCAGGAATGAAGTTACTCAGCCATGACCTTGTGATTTTGTTTCTCTCCATCGGGGTGATGCTGATTCTTTCCCGGCTTTTTGCTGAGTTAGGTAAGCGTTTCAAACTACCTACCGTGTTGGGAGAAATTTTTGTCGGTGTAATTCTCGGCCCGACGATATTCGGATATTTTTTCCCTGATGAATTCAAAAACCTATTCCCGAAAGAAGGCGCGGTAAAGATTGCCATGGATGGTATCACACAACTGGCTGTGGTGATGCTCCTCTTTGTGGCCGGACTGGAAGTTCAGTTACACGTTGTGCTCAAGCAGGGCAAGACTGCAATCCTCACCAGTATCACCAGCATGATCATTCCGCTTGCGCTCGGTTTCGCTGCGGTATGGTATTTCCCCCAGTTCTTTACGCTTGGCAATAGTGAGAAACACGTGTACGCACTGTTCTTCGGAGTCGCCATGGCCGTTTCAGCGATTCCCGTTATAGCGCGCATCCTGATGGATCTGAATCTCTACAAAACCAAAGTGGGCATGATCATCATGGCCGCTGCAATTTTCGATGACCTGGTTGGATGGCTGTTGTTTTCGTTGGTGCTGAGCATGGCAGGCGGACACGCAGAAATCCAGAACCCGTGGGTAACGGTGGGGATGATCCTCGGTTTCGGATTGTTCATGCTCATCATCGGTAAGCGCGTAATCAATTTCGCATTGCCATGGATCCAGAAGAAATTTTCGTGGCCTGGTGGAGTTTTATCGTTGTGTCTCGGTCTTGGATTTTTAGGCGCGGCCTTCACAGAATCAATCGGTCTTCATGCGATCCTCGGTGCGTTCATCATGGGAATTGCCATTGGCGATTCTGTGCACCTGCGTGAAGAAGCCCGCGAGATCATCCACCAGTTTGTAACAAACATTTTTGCGCCGCTGTTCTTCGTGGGCATCGGACTCAAAGTAAACTTCATTGCCAATTTCGATCTGAAGCTGGTGGCCATCGTATTCTTCCTCGCCGTATTCTGCAAAGTGTTGGGTGCGATGCTTGGCGCGTTCATGGGCGGATTAAAGCGCAAGGAAGCACTGGCCGTTGGATTCGGACTGAATGCACGTGGCGCGATGGAAATCATTCTTGGAACATTGGCTCTCCAGGCCGGGCTCATCGACGTGAAAATGTTTGTAGCGCTTGTGGTGATGGCGGTGCTCACGAGCATCATCAGCGGACCGTTGCTTCGTCGTTTCACGCGAGGAACTTCCAGCGAAGCGCCGCAGCAACCAGATTTAAGATAGACCATGCTTGGACTCAAACTCACAACCGATCCGCGTTGGGTCAACATCGTTGAAGAAAACATCGACGAGATTCTCACCGATCACGCGTACTGCGAGCAAAAAGCAGCAACCAATGCAATTTCTATCATTGTCAATCACCCGGAATATTCCGAACTGGTAACTGCGATGACCGAACTGGTGCAGGAAGAAATGCAGCATTTCCGGATGGTGCACGATCTCATTTTATCGCGCGGACAAAAACTTGGAAAAGAACGCAAGGACGATTACGTGAATGAGTTGATGAAGTTTATCAAGATTCCGTATCGGACACGCGAACAGATTCTCGTTGACCGTCTTTTGTTTGCCGCGATGATCGAAGCGCGCAGTTGCGAACGGTTCCGGGTGCTTTCAGAAAATATCAAGGACAAGGTGCTTTCCGGTTTTTACCGCGATCTCATGATCAGTGAGGCGAATCACTACACGATGTTTATTGGCTTCGCGCGGAAATTCGGTGGTGATATCGATGTGGATAAACGGTGGAATGAATTCCTGGTGTATGAATCGGAAGTGATACAGCGGTACGGTACGAGCCAGGGCATTCACGGGTAATACGACCCGACCTCATCACAGTATTTCTCAAATTTTACACGGCGGCACAGCGACACGCGTGGTAAATTGTTTCGCGATTCTGGTGCTTATTTTTTTACCACAGAGTATACTGAGTGTTTTCACAGAGGTTCACTGAGTGTTTATCAAACGTATGCTCAGTGAACCTCTGTGAAATTACCCCTGTGCACCTGTGTAGTTAATTTTTCAATGAGCGCAGCGAATCGCTGTGTAGCCGCGCCGCCGTGTAAAAAGAATCGTGCCGGTCTTCGGTAGTGTCTCAGTTTGAGCATTTGATAATTTTTACACGGCGACACGGCGCTAAAAGAAGCACGAAACCCGTTCTAAGCCCGGGCGCTCACGGCGCGTT
>Ga0193752_1000428_pt1 | contig 40890 bp, 34 predicted proteins | sample H1c1metaG_FD_144924 | JGI IMG/M metagenome (GOLD analysis project Ga0193752, IMG submission 144924) | Soil microbial communities from a riparian zone of the East river system, Colorado, United States - H1c1 | ecosystem: Environmental > Terrestrial > Soil > Riparian zone | place: USA: East River...
CCAAAGCCACCGCCGCCGCCACCGCCGCCACGGTTCTGGCGCTCTTCAGCTTCGTTCACGCGAAGTGCACGGCCTTCGAGGTTGTATCCGTCCATCTGTTGAATCGCCTTGGCGGCTTCTTCAGCGGACCCCATCGTCACGAAGCCGAAGCCACGCGATTGACCACTGTCGCGGTCCTGGACGATGTGCACGTCCGTGACCTCTCCGACGGCCGCGAAGGCCTCACGGAGGGTTTCAGTGGTTGCATTGAATGACAGATTGCCTACGTACAGTCGATTTCCCACGCGTTTACCGATTCATTCCTGGCTCTCAGGTCTGGAGCCAATCCAACGAGTCATCGCTGGAAGGGAGGGGCGGACCGTAGCAAGCTGCGCGGCGCACGCAACTGTAGGTGTGGCGGTCTCTGTTGCCGGCCCTTAAATGAGTGTGATAGGTAGCCCGCCATGTCGACACCCCAGGACCCCCCGACCCGTAAGAAGCAGAAGGCTCGAGCGACCCGTAAGCTCGCCGAGTGGCGCAAAAAGCAAGAGGCGAAGGGCGGCCCGGCGAAGAAGACGACAGCCGCCAAATAGGGTTAGCGGACTCTTGCCGGCGTGCCCGTGCCCCCGCCCCAGAGGCGGCGAGGCACGGCGAAAGCTGCCTATTCCTCACGGCACGGCGCCTTGAGTGCGCAGGCGCGCGTGGCCTGCAGCAGTCAGCAACGCCACCACGGACAGCGCTCCGCCCCCTAAGATCGCCGGCGACATAGATTCGCCGACGCCCTGCAGGACGAGGAGTGCGAAGTCCGGGCTGTGGGCCCAGTCGTCGCGCGCCGCGATATGCGAGGCGACTGCCGCAAGATCGCTTGCGACGCCGTTCACGATCGCCCAGGCGACCGCGCGCGAGAGCTGCTGGATGCGATCGAGTTGCGTCGGATCGGGTCGCCAGGCGAAGCGCGCGGCTGCGATCACCGCGATCAGGCCGAACAGCAGCACGAACCACATCACGTAGCCACCAGCTTCGAACCACACGGGCATGAGCGTCACTCCTTGCGCCGGTGCACGTTTCTCGAAGCACCGAGCCGCTCGATCACAACGCGGGGGGCCGCCCGCTGTGACAACGCCGCTCGCCATGCGCCTCAGGCGGGGGACTCGATCGCCTGGCATGTTGCGTGCACAATCGCCCACCTCATGCTTCATCGCTGGCCCACCCTGACACAGTGCCTCGCATGCTTTGCGCTGCTCGCCGGCTGTCACGGCATGGAGCCGCTCGCGGCAAAGATTCATGATCCGCTGAATGGCGATGATCGCGATGTTCTGCTCGCCGGTAGCGGATGCCTCGGCGATTGCGACGGCGCCGCCGGTCGCGGAGACCTGCGTGGGACGGGCGTTTCGACACCGGACCGGCCTCCAGGGGGCACTCTCGGCACGGCCGGCCGTAGTGCGCCGGGAGACTCGATGTTCGCGGGTCGAGACAGCCGCCCCGGGCTCCCGTTGCCGCCGACGATCGAGGGGCGAGCCGCGGCGCCGTACTGCGGGAATGGCGTGCTCGATCCCGGAGAGCTGTGTGACGGATCGGATCTGAACGGGTCGACGTGCGCCGGGTTCGGTTACTCGGGCGCTGGATTCCTCGCGTGCTCCGGCCTGTGCGTGTTCGACGTCTCGCAGTGCCGGCTCGGGCAGGCGCCTGCGCCTAGCTTCGATGCCGGCCAGGACGACCAGGACGAAGACGGCGGCATCGACCTCGCGTTCTGATTCGCAGCCGAGTCGCCTGTCACACTCCGTCCCTTCGTGCGTTGATCTCGAGTGCCCGTTCAGCCGGCTCGCACCGATCTCGCAGCGCGACCCGCGGTCGACGCCGATCTGCTGGCGCGATTGCGCGCCGGGGACGATGCCGTATTTCGTGAGGTCTACGAAGCATATCGAGCGCGGCTGTACTCCTTTCTGCTTCGGCTCACGCGCGACGAAACGCTCGCGCTCGATCTCGCGCAAGAGACGTGGTTGCGGCTCGCTGCGAACGCCGTGCGGTTGACGCCCGACACGGAACTGGGCGCGTGGTTGTTTCGAGTCGCGCGCAACTTGTTCGTGAGTCAGCGGCGTTGGGCGATCGTGCAGGCCGCCGGCCTCGCTACGCTCGGTCTCGCTCCACCCCCGAAACTGCCCTCCGCGCTCGAACAGGCTTCGATGACGGCGCTCGAGCGCCGGCTCGAGCTCGGGATTGCGGCGATGCCGCTTCGCTATCGTGAAGTCGTACTGTTGATCGCGGTCGAAGGATTCGCCGCACCCCGAGTCGCCGACATGCTCGGCATCAGTCACGCCGCGGTTCGCCAGCGCCTCGCGCGCGGCCGCGCGATGCTGCGAACCTGCTTGGAGGACGGTCAGCCATGAACCCGCCCGATCCCAAGGACGAGTCTGTCGATCGCGCGCTCGCGAAACTACCTCGCGTCGACCTGCCGCCATGGGCTGCCGCCGCGCAACTGCGGGCGGCGAGTAAGCGACTCCACGGCCGTCGACCCGCGCTGCGGATCGAACGCTACGAGCCGACTCTGCTGATCGCCTGCAGCGCCGTCCATCTCATTTGGGTACTCTGGCGAGTCATCGCGATGTAGGGATACATCGGAAAGCGCCGCGGTATTTTGACCCGTGGCGCACGCGGCGTGGAACTCAACGCACGGTGGTAATGCGAAATCGAGATCAAACCGACTCGGTCGAAGCATTACTCATCAGGGCGCGCAGGAGGTTCCGTGGACGCACACCGCTTTCCAGTAGTGATGGCGTGGCTAGGGGTGCTTGCAGCCATTGCACTCATTCCTGCTGCAGGCTGCTCATCGGGGGACGTCGGCGGGCGGGACCCTGCCGCTCCTAGCGGCGGCCCGAATGGTCCGAGTGGCCCGAATGGTCCGAATGGTCCGGGCTCCGCTGGAAGCAGCCCAGGCTCGACCGCAACTGCGGGATCGGCCGCACCGGTTCCTCCAGCCGCACCTGCAAGCGACATGGCGTGGTCGACTCAGACTGCATTGTCCGTGTCGCGAAAGGTGAAGAACCTGCTCGTAGGTCTCGCACCAACCGACGAGGACATTGCGGAGCTCAGCGCGCATGGCCCGCTCGGGCTGCAAAAGCGGATCGAGCTCTGGACGTCGGACCCGACGTTCGAGCCGCTGTTCAAAGCGAAGCTGCTCGTCTTTTTCAAGAATGCGTTTCAGCAAACCGGCTTCACGCCGACCGAAGATTTCAAGCCGCAGCTCTTGGAAAACGGCGGCTTCGACTTTGGTCCGTTCGGCCGGAGCGCGGTCGGTGACGACGCCTTCACGCGCCTGGTCCAAAACCTCGAAGAGAGCTTCGCGCGCACCGCGCTGCAGCTGGTCGCGGAGCACCGGCCGCTGACCGAAGTGCTCACGACACAGCGCTACATGCTGACGACGGGACTGAAGAGCCTGTACCTGCAGATCGAGATGCCGAACGATCAGCCGTTTGCGTTCACCCGCCGGGCGACCACCGCGCAGCCGCTCGCGTGGAAGGTCGACTACAGCGGGAACGCGATCCCGCTCGAACAGACGCTCGATCCGAACAGCCCGAACTTCATGGTGTTCGACGACCAGCCGCCCGTAAGCGCAAACGGGCTCGCCGGCCGCGGCGGCACGATGTTCCAAAACTGCCGCGGTGGAACGGCGATGGACGCCGCCGGCGCGGTCGTCGCGAGCGCGACGTACAACGGCAACGCGATGTTGTTTCAGCGGTTGCTCGGGTTCACGCCGCGCTTTCCGTTTGCAGCGACGCCGACGTGCTGGGAGCACGCGTCGAAGCCGTACTTCACTGCGGAGGACATGTCGGACTGGCAGTGGGTGAACGTGCGTTCGATCGCGGATGGCGAGCCGTATCTGCGGCCGTACGACTTACCGACGTTGCGCAAGACCACCGAGCTTGCGCTGAAGCTGCCGCGGCTCGGCTTCTTTACGACGCCGGCGTTTCTCGCGCTCTGGAACACGAACGACAGCAATCAGCACCGCGTGACTGCGAATCAGTCGCTGCTCGTCGCGCTCGGGTTTTCGTTCACGAGCGAAAACGCGATCGTGCCGCTCAGCACGCAAGGCCTCGATGCCGACCACGCCGTCAGCGGTTCGGAGTGTTACGGCTGCCACAAGGGCCTCGATCCAATGCGCGAGTTTTGGGGCAACCAATACGACTTCAACGATCGAAACGACTATCCGACGCGCGGCTTCATGATGACGGCGCCGAATCCGCGCCCGAAGACGACCGGCGGAGGCTTTGCGTTCGGCAACGTGAACACCATGGGCACGAGCCTGTTCGACTTCGGGCCGATGCTCGCGCAGGTGACGACCGATACGCCGGAAGGCTCGCTGAACAGCTTCGCGGCGGAGATGACGCGCAAGCTGTGCTTCTACGCCAACTCGTACGACTGCACGATGACCGACGCGGAGTACCGACGGGTCGCGCGCGTGTTCCAAGAGAAGAACTACGACTTCCTCGCGCTCGTGCGAGAGCTGTTCGCGTCGCCACTCGTCACTGGAGCGGCTGCCACGCAGACCTTCGCAGAAGGCCAGATGGCGGTGAGCATCGCGCGCCGCGATCATTTGTGTGTGGCGCTGTCGAATCGCTTGAACCGGCCGGATCTGTGCGCGCTCGTCGCGACTTTGCCGACGCAAGCGCAAGCCGGGACCGCGCGCATCGCGAGCAGCGTCGCAGCGGATGCGTTCAGCCGTGGTTCGGAGAGTCCGATCACGCCGTCCGACCCGACGCTGTTCTATCGCGCTGCGACCGAGATGCTGTGTGAGAACGTCGCGAATCAGGTGATCGATTCGATGACCGACCCCGTGTACACGAGCGCGAACGCAGCGACGGCGCTGCCCGACATCGTGGAAAAGCTGATGGGCTATCCACCGAGCGATCCGAAACACGCTGCCGCGCTGCAGATCGTGCAAGCCCACTTCGACTCCGTGCTCGCCGCGAACAAACGCCAACCTGCGGTCGCGCTCAAATCTGCATTCGTGCTCGCGTGCGAAGCGCCAACCGCCCTTTCGGTAGGACTCTGAGGTAACCATGGCCGCCGAAATCAAACGTCGTGATGCACTGTTGGGCACTCTGGTCGGAGGCAGCTATCTCGCGTTGCGCGCGATGGCGACCGGCTTGCCGAGTTGGTACCTCGCGAATCCACGCCGCGCGACTGCGCAAGATCTCGAGTGCGCGATCTCAGCGAAGGACAAGCTGCAGTACTTGATCGTGAGCGCCTCGAGCATGGGCGATCCGATCAACTGCAACTGCCCCGGCACCTACGAAGCACCGGAGATCATTCACCCGATGCAGCCGGAGATGGCCGCGACGCCGTTGCAGCTCGGCGACAAGATGTACAACGTCGCAAAACCGTGGGCGACGATCGAAGCGGGCGGTGCGCTGCAAGCGGCGACGCTCACGCGCACGGCTTTCTTTCATCACTCGACGCGGACGACCGTGCATGGCGATCAGCCGAAAGTCATGAAGCTGCTCGGTGCGACCAATCGCGGCGAGATGCTCGTGTCTGCGTACGCAAAACACTTGGGCGCGTGTTTTGGCACGGTCCAGCCGGAACCGATCGCGGTCGGCGCGCGCGGCAACGCGAGTGAGCTCGTGAGCTTTGCGGGGCGCACGTTGCCGGCGGTTTCGCCGACGCAGCTGAAGCAGTTGCTCACTGGTTCGCGCAATGACCCGCTCGTGAAGCTGCGGCCGATGCGCGACGCGGCGCTCGATCAGCTGAACGCACTCGCGAAGCAAGACAGTAGCGACGTGCAGAAGAAGTTCTTGGACGCGCTCGCGCTCAGCCAAAAGCAAGTGCGCGAGCTCGCCGAGGCGCTCGCGACGACGCTGATGGCGATCACGGCCGACGACGTGAATGGCCAGGCACTCGCGGCGGCGGCACTGATCTCGGCGAACGTCACGCCGGTCGTCACGGTGCGCATTCCGTTCGGCGGCGACAATCACTCCGATCAAGACTTGCAGACCGAGACCACGCAAACCGTCTCCGGCGTGCAGGGCATTCAAGCCGTGATGGACGCGCTCGCGATGTTGAGCCTGACCGACAAGGTCACGTTTGCGACGTTGAACGTGTTCGGTCGCAACTTGAACGGCATCGCGAAGGTCGAGTCTCGGAGCGGTCGCGACCACTACGGCAACCACAGCGTGATGATGATGATCGGCAAGAACGTGAAGCCGGGTGTAGTCGGCGGCGTGGCCAAGGCGAGCAGTGGTGCCTACGTGGCGTCGGACATCGATTCGGCGTCAGGTACGGCTGTGATGGGCGGCGACATTCCCGCGGCCCAAACGCACGTCGCGGCGGCTCGGACGCTCGGAGCGGCGCTCGGCGTACCCGAAGAAATGCTTGCGGCCGACTTCACGTCAGATGCGGGCGGCAAGGTCGTGCGGACCGCGCTCCTGTAGCGACAACGATTTAGCGAACCCATTGCCAGGTTCTCGGCCGCTCGCGCTGACGTCGAATGATTGTGCGAGCGTGACTCACACGCGTCGAATCGACGGGCGGGTGAAATTTCTCACAAGACGCGCGGCGTATTCCACCTCAGGCTGGAGTGGCGTGCGCCGCGGACGCCGGGGGGCTCATGAAGATCGTCAATCATCGCTTGGTCAACGACGATGGCAATCCATTTCCGTTTCGCGAGTCGCCGAACCACGCCGGACTACTCAGACCCGAGATCTTGGTCATGCACTTCACGGCGGGCCGCAGTGCTGACAGTAGTGTCACGTGGTTGACGAATCCGGCGGCTAAAGCCTCGGCGCACGTGGTCATCGGTGAGGACGGCAAGATCGTTCAGCTCGTGCCGTTCAACGTGATCGCGTGGCACGCCGGCAAGAGCGCATACAACAACCGAGTGCGCGTGAACGAGTTCTCGATCGGCATCGAGATCGCGAATCCGGGCGAGCTGCACCGCACGGGCTCCAAGTGGCGCACGTGGTTCGGCGGAGTCGTTCCCGACGATGAGGTGATCATCGCCAAGCACAAACACGGCGGACCCGAGATGGGTTGGAAGGTGTACACGTCGGAACAGCTGACGGTTGCGATCGATCTCGGCGTGCTGCTCGTTCAAACGTATCAGTTGAAAGACGTCGTCGGCCACGAAGACGTCGCGCCGGGGCGCAAGGTCGATCCGGGCCCCGCATTCCCGATGGAACGCTATCGAGGAACGTTGCTCGGGCGCGCGGACGACTCTCTCGTTTGAGCTTGTCGGAACGTGCCAGCGAGTGCCAGTGAGTGTGATGCGTAAGCGAAACGTACGCATTGCCATCTCGAAACATCGCGCGTGACATGAAGATTCACGGACGACGCGCCGCGGGCTGGCTTCGCACCTCCGAGCGTGCTGTCCGCATCGAGAGGAGCCGCGATGAACTCTCAGGTCCCTGTCACGGTGCTTACGGGTTTTCTCGGCGCCGGCAAGACGACGCTGCTCAATCGCATCTTGTCCGAAGAACACGGCCGCAAGCTGGCCGTGATCGTGAACGAGTTTGGCGAAGTCGGGATCGACCACGAGCTCATCGTGTCGACCGACGAGCAGATCGTAGAGATGAACAACGGCTGCATCTGTTGCACCGTGCGCGAGGATTTGATCCGTGCGATCGGGCGCATCCTCGAGACCGACCGCACGATCGAGCACATCGTGATCGAGACGACCGGGCTCGCCGATCCCGCGCCGGTGATTCAATCGTTCTTCTTGGACGACGCGATCAAGCGGACCACGCGGCTCGACGCGATCGTCACGGTCGTGGATGTCAAGCACATCGCGGAGCACTGGCACACCGAAGAGGCGCGCGAGCAGATCGTGTTTGCGGACGTGCTGCTTCTTAACAAGACAGACCTGCTGACCTACCGCCAGCTCGCGTCGGTCGAGGAGCGGGTGCGAGCGATGAACCCGCTCGCGCGCATTCACCACACCCGCCGCTGTGAGCTGCCGATCAGCGACGTGATCGGCCTCGGCGCGTTCGACTTGGCGCGCGCGCTCAGCGTCGATACGCAGCTGCTCGAGAACACCGATCACCAGCACGACGCCGATGTGACTGCGGTGTGCTTGCGCCGCAGCGGTGTGGTCGACGACGCGCGCTTGAACCGATGGCTGTTCGATCTCGGGCAAGAGCGCGGGCGTGACTTGTATCGCCTCAAAGGCATCTTGAACGTGAACGACGAGCGGCGCCGCTTTGTGCTGCACGGAGTGCACATGTTGCTCGAAGGCCGGCCGGGCCTGCCGTGGAAAGACGGCGAGCCGCGCCTCAATCAACTCGTGATCATCGGCCGGTCGCTCGATCGAGATGCGCTCGAAGGCGCATTCAACGGTTGTTTTAGGCAACCTGTTGCAAGCGCCTTCGAGGCGCCGACGGTGCAACGATGAAACTGCAGCACAGTCTCGGTGGCGTTCAAAACCTCGGTCCAGTCAGCACCGAGACACGCCCGTTCGTAGAAGCTTGGGAGAAGCGCATCTTCGGCATTCACGTCGCGATGATGGCGCTGAGTCGGCATTTGAAAGACGCGCTCCCGAAGTACGACCTCGACCAGGTCTCGAGCATCTTCCACCACGATTGGACGTGGGGGCATCTGCGCACGGGCGCCGAAGGCATGAACCCGTTCGACTACTTCAAGTTTCGCTACTACGAAAAGTGGCTCGGCGGTATCTCGGGGTTCTTCGTCGACAGCGGTTACGTCAGCCAAGCGGAGCTGGACAAGCGTAGTGCGCAGCTGCGGAGCGGCCAGGCGCCGCCGCCGGCTGCAAGCCAAACGCCGGATATCGACGCTCAGGTCGAAAAGTATCTGCGTGAGGGAGACTCTCCCCATCGCGCCGGTGCTGCACCGAAGTTCGCGGTCGGAGCGCGCGTGCAGGTGCGCGACGTGCCCCCGGTCGCGCATACGCGTTTGCCGGGCTACCTGCGCAACAAGACCGGAGTCGTGGACGTCGTGTACGAGGGTTGTTACGGGTATTTTTTCTCGACCGGCCCGGACGGCATCGGCGCGCCGATGCCGGTGTACTGCGTGAAGTTCGACCCGAAGGATATCTGGGGCACGCTGAGCGAGCCGAACTCGTACGTCTACGCGGATCTGTTCGAGGCTTACCTCGACGCGGGAGCTTGAAGTCATGGCGGAGCGTTTCAAGTACGACCCGAGTCGCGAAGCGGACAGCGCTGCGAAGGTGGAAGCGCTCGAAGCGTTGTTGATCGAGAAGGGCGTGATCGGGAGCGACACGGTCGACAAGGTGCTCGAGTTCTTCGAGACCGAGATGGGGCCGTTCAACGGAGCAAAGCTCGTCGCGCGAGCTTGGAGCGATCCGGCGTTCAAGCAGCGCTTGTTGAAAGACACCGCGGCCGCGATCACCGAGCTGCAGTTCCCGAAAGGCATGGCTGGTGCCGAGGGCGAACACATGAAGATCGTCGAGAACACGCCGGAGGTGCACAACTTGATCGTGTGCACGCTCTGCTCGTGTTACCCGTGGCCGACGTTGGGTTTGCCGCCGTATTGGTACAAAGATCCGACGTTTCGCGCGCGGGCAGTGCGGGAACCGCGCGCGGTGCTCGCGGAGTTTGGTTTGAAGATCGATCCGGCAGTCGAGATTCGGGTCTGGGATTCGAGCGCGCAGATTCGTTGGTTCGTATTGCCGGAGCGGCCGGCCGGTACGGACGGGATGAGCGAAGACGAGCTCGCGTCGTTGGTCACACCAGAAGCGATGATGGGCGTGGCGCGCGTGCCGTCGCCGAGTGTTGCCTGACGAGGCGAAACAAGGCGGGATGCTGACGCGCTTCGAACACTTTGCCGCGACGAGCATGTTGGGCTCGTGTGATGCACCACCGCGCGAAAACGGTGAGCTCGCGTTCGCGAATGACTGGGAGCGGCGTGCGTTCGGTTTGGCAGTCGCATTGTCGAAGGCCGGGTACTTCGAGTGGGAAGACTTTCGGCAAGCGTTGATCGAAGAGATCCACGCCTGGGAATCAACCCACGCGCTCGATGACGCGAGCTGGCAGTACTACGAGCGTTGGTTGGCAGCGCTCGAGCGCGTGCTGCTGAAGTCCGGCTTGACCGCCGCGCTCTAGTTCCGCACTAGCGCCGCTCGCAATCACGTCTGCGACGCGGAGTCCAGCGTCGCGTGTCTGCTCGCGCGCGAGATATCCGCGTACATCTCGTCCGTTCGGCTCTGATCACAATACGGAGTTTTACGTGTGCTTGCCGCCCTGAGCGGCATTCCGCATCACACTCCGCCGCTGATGGCGTCATAGATGTTCGCGCTCTGCGGCTAGTCGATCAGAATGCTGTAGGCGCGACTGCAACCTTTCGATGCGTACATGTGTCACTCGGAAATCTTGTTGCAATGCAATTGGCCCTCAGTGTCACAATCGCATTTCCAATTCGCAGGCACGGTTTGTTGTTTGATCCGTGCTGCGCTGTCTCGCAGTGAAACCAACGCAGCACTTCGCTGTTCACAGAAAAAGATAGTCATGCCTCGAACCATCAAACATCGGCTAAAGGCCGGAGCGACTCTACTGTTGTTCATTGCCGCAGCGTGCAGTGACGAGAACGACGGCCCACGCGACAAGCGGTCGGCGAAGGACGACGACGGCTTCGAAGGCATCGTCGGACTCTCGGAGATGCCGCTCTTGGCGGCTGGCTGTACGATCGTGACGACCGGCACCGCGCCAGTGATGACCGTGACTGTCAAAGACGGCGAGTCCGCGCTTATCTCACTGCGCACGACCGACAACATGGTCACTGTCAACGGCCACGTGTTCATGGGTACGACCGACACGAACCTGCCGTGTGACATCGCTCCGAACGGAACGATCAGTGTCCTCGCCGATCAAGCGAGCGCGGGACACATGTACGGCCGCTCGGTCATCGTGGACTACATCAACGGCTTGTTCATGCTCGGCGTGGGCACAGTCCCCGGCATCAAGGTCGACTTTACGACGGCGGGTGACACCGGCGTGCTCAACCGGCTGATGGTCCGCGGCTCGGACGGCAACGACCAGTTCGCCGTCGGTGCGGGCACCGGCATTGGTGCGATGGCGATCTACGCGTTCAACGCGAACGCGAAGACAGGCACGGCGACGATGCAAACGACCGGCACCGGCGGTGGCACGGTCACGCTCGACGCGATCGCCGACGTGACGTTCAAGATGACGCCGCAGGTCGTGATCACCACGGGCGCGGGCGACGACCGGCTCGATGCGTCCGGTGGCAACGCGATGTCGGGTGTCGGCATGGCGTTCCCGAGCACGGTCAAGCTCTTCGGCGGCGACGGCGCGGATACGCTCGTCGGTGGCTTGGGCGCGGACACGCTCAGCGGTGGCGCGAACGCAGACGTCCTGAACGGCTGCCAAGGCGACGACACCTACGACATGGGCTCGGCGGCTCAAGGCGCCGACGTGATCGCGCAGGCTTGTACGGCGACCCTGTTGCTCGAAGGCAACGACACGGTCGACTACAGCAAGCGCACGAACCCAATCACTGTGAACTTGAGCCGCACGCTCACGGCCATGAATTCCGCGACGGATACTGCGCTCTCGGGCGAAGGCGCACTCGGCGCGACCGATGGCGCGCACATCAGCGACAAGGTGGTCAACATCAAGCTCGGCCAAGGCAACGACACCATGGTGGTCGCGGCGGCCAGCACGATCGCGCACAAGATCTTCGGCGGTACGGGTGACGACAGCTTCACCGGTGGCGCTGCAGCGGATTCATTCGATGGTGAGGCGGGCGACGACACGTGCATTGGTACGACGTCGGCGATGAGCTATGCAGCGCGAACCGCTGCGGTCACCGTGTCCATCTGTGGTGGCATGGGCGTGACCTGCAACACCACGACGGATGCGACCGACGGTGACGGCAGCCTCACGGGCTCGACGCACACCGGTACGGGCGCATCGACGACGCTCACCGGCGGCAACCCCATTGCAACCGTGACGGCGACGGGCTTTACCCAACTCTCAGTCGGCCAAAACCTAACGCTGTCGAACTGCGGTGGCGTGACTGCGGATGAAGCTGCGTTCCCAATCGTGGCGGTTTCGGCGGACGGTACGACCGCGAAGATCGACACGACGGCCGCCGCGACGTTCGCGTTGGCTACGTGCGACTGGTCGGAAGCACGTCCGGGCACGACCGCGCGCACCGGCTTGGCAGCTGCAGTGTCGAATGACGTCGTGACCGGCACGGTCGCGACGCTCAACGGTGCTGCATCGGCTCGCTGGGTTGGACACAAGATCACGCTGATGAACAGCGCGGCCACCACGGGTGGCGCGACGACCGACAACGGGACGTTCGACGTCGTCGGCTTCATCGACGTCGACTCGGTCGCGATCGATCACAGCAACGTCGTCGGCTTCGCCGGCGCCGTAGACGCGTTGAACTGGTCGGAGGCGGGCCCCGAGCACGACAACGTCCAGTGCGCGAGCGTGATCGGTGGCGGCGGTGCCGACCTCATCACGGGCGACAGCCGTCCGAACAACATCCGCGGTGGCAACGGTGGCGACACGTTGAACGGCGGCGCCGGCAGCGACACGCTGACAGGCGAGGGCGGCACTGACAACCTCTACGGTGGTGCGGGCGACGACACGCTCATCGGTGGCGGTGGAACCAGCATCTCGACCGGCAGCGCTCCGAACTCGGACTTGCTCGACAACCTCTTCGGAGGTGACGGCAACGACTTGCTCGAAGGTGACACCGGCGTCGACGTGTTTGCGTGCGACGGACTGAACAGCAACACGAGCCTGACGGCGGGCACGAGCCCGGGTGAGGCCGACATCATGGTCGACTTCACGCGACCGTCCGGTGACTCGGGCGGAGCCGACTGCGAGTTCTGATCACGTAACTTAGGGGGGACGGTAAGCCGGGTCGGAGGAAAACCTCTGGCCCGGCTTTCTGATTTAAGAGTTCAAAATCTCAGATGCCGTTCTGTCCGAACTCGAACATCGCGTCCATGCCGCACAGCTTGCAGCTCGTGCCGACGAACCACGCCTTTGCATCGGCATCGTCTTGCAGCACTGTCTTGAACCAGGCCGTGCTCGGACCGACGACGCGCGCCGGTTCCGTGATCAACGTCAAGTGTCCGTCGAACGAACCGCGTTCGGGCACCATGTGGTACCAGAGCCAGGCGGCTTTCGGCGCCGCCATGGTGCCGCTCTTCAGCCCCGAGAGCGTGACGAACGGGATGTCGCGATCACCCGAGATCGCGAGGAACGGTTTCGTCGCCGAGCTTCCACCGTTGAAGATGATGACGGTCTTGATGCGCGCGTCGCGGGCAGCGTTGATCGTCGCCATGCCGCCTTGCGAGTGACCGGCCGCGCCGACGCGTTCGGTGTCGATCTTTCCGAAGTACGGGCTCGCCGAATCCATGTTCGCTGCAAACGCCCAGTCGAGCGCCTTCGTCATCACGCTGTTCATGCCGACTTGGCGCGAGTTCGCCGCGACCACGAAGAAGCCGTGCGACGCCCAGTGTTTCAGCAGCGTGCCGTAGCCTTCCGGCAACGCGCACGTGCCGTTGCCCCAGGTGATGATCGGATACTTCTTGCCCTCTTCGAGCTTCGCCGGGCGATACAGCGAGTACATGTTCATCTTGAGATCGGGCGGGATCTTCACGAAGTCGCCCGACTCCATCGAGTCGCCGCCGAAGCCCGCCGCGAAGTCCGCGCAACCGGCGACGCCGTCGCCCGTGTCGCTCGACGCGATCGGATACTCGAAACCTACGCCGACCGGTTGGTCGCGAATGATCTCGTAGGGTCCCGTCGTCGCGAGGTCGACTGGCCCGACCGGCGCCGGCATCCCGGCTGCACCGGGATCACCGGCTACGCCACCTGCACCTGCGGCCGCGACGCTGCCCGCCGCCCCGGCGGCCGTGCCTGCCGCGCCGCTTCCAGCTGCAGCACTGCTACCCGCGGCGGCGCCTGCGACGCCGCTTCCAGCTGCGGCGCTGCCGCCCGTGGCGGCGACTCCACTTCCACTCACTGGGCCCGTGCTCGTGCTTCCCGCAGTCGTACCGGGAGTACCTGCGACCGGTGCGCCTGTTCCTGCGGGTGCGCCCGCACCAGCAGTGAGCGGATTCTGTAGCGCGCTGTCACTCGAACAACTCGCGACTAACATCAATACAAGCGTTGAAACTCGGACTCGCATGGCTCCCTCCGTGCCGCTGAAAATCGCAACAGCGCAGGAGCGTACGTGTACGTCCTTTGCACCTGATCGTCTAGCGCCAAGGTCCCTCGCGAGGTCCCATCCGATGAGGGCCGGCGTTCGTGGCACATAATGAGTTGAACCGTGTCTGTGAGAGTGAGCTGGTATTAGCTATCGAGGCCAGATCGCGGTCGAAGCTAGGCGGGGCATGACAATGAGAGTGGCGGAGTTAGTGAGGACGGCGACGATCTCTCAAGTCCAACACCCGCCTACTGCACGCGCACGTTCACTTCACTCGATCCCACATTCCCTCTCGCGTCCGTCGCACGCACCATCACTGTCAGGTCGCCCTTCGGAAGCAACTGTAGCGGCAACTGGAACACCTCATCCCGGGTGTCGAACAAACCGTCCGCCGGAAACATCAAAAACCATTCGATGCCGTCCGCGGTGTACTCGAGCTTCGAGATCGGCCCGAGCGAATCGACGGCCTTGCCGGTCAGCTTGCCACCCGCAACGCGCAACTCGACGACGCTCGGCGGGTGATTGTCGAGCAGGAACGGCTCGGAGTCTCCGCTCGCCTTGCGCGCGATCGGCGTGGGGTTGTCGAGCTCGTCACTACTTTCCACGCGCACACGATAAAAGCCGTCTGGAACGCCTTCGGTGTCCCAGCTGTACTCCATCGCCGTGAGCACGTCGCTGTCACGCAAGAGCGAGCGCCAGGCCGGGTTTTCTTCGCGCTTGTAGGCGAGGCGGTAGCGCAACGTGTCGCCATCCGGGTTGTCGACCTTCCAGCGCAGCTTGTAGATGCTGCTGTTGTTTGTGCCCCGCGAGCCGGGCCGATCCGTTCGCAGCCGCGGCGGCTCGGCGATCACTTCGCTCACGAGCGCCGGTTGGTTTTGCGGCAAGTAGAACGCTTCGATCGCGTAGACCAGACCGTCCAACGTGTCCAAGCTCGCGCGAACTTGCAGGAAGCGCGCGCCCGCGCTCTGGATCGGGCCCGCAGCCGTCAGCGGCGGAGACCAATCGGACCATGTCCCATCCGCTTTGTCCGTGTTGCCCGAGCGCGTTTGAAACGACAATTTGCCTTGGCCGCGAAACGTCAGCTGACCAAACTTTGCGACCGTGCCGGCATCGAGCACTTTGCTGGTCCACCACGCGTGCTGCGCCGGACCCGTTTCGATCTCGTAGATCGCAGCGCCATCGCCGGTCACGAACATGGGCTTCTTGCTGCGAATGCTGGTCGCGAGCACCTGGCGTTCGTCGACGTCGACCCAGAGCGCGTGCGTGTGATCGGGCTGCACGCGATGGATGTGGCCTTCCTTGCCCGTGCCGACGTAGATCGCGTCGTCGTCGCCCCACTCGACACTCGTGAGTGAGCCGGCTTCCGACGTGAACAACTTCTCGGCGCGGCCATCCTTCTCGACGCGGTACAGCTGCCCTTTGCCGACTTGCGGGCGATCGTTCGAGGGTGTGAGGCTCGGCGTCGAAGTCGAAGCTTGCGGCGAGTTCTGATCGCCGCTGGTCGCGGGCGTGCTCGGCTTGCTCTGCGGCGTCTTCGGAAAGAAGTTCGACGCGGCTACGATCACGCCCTGTTTTACAGCGAGCGCAGTCACCTCGTTGCCGTCGAAGTCGTACACGACGTCCGCGCGCCCGACTCCGCGCAGGCGCAGCACTAGCGCTTGATCGCTCGTCCCCGCGTACAGCGCCCCGTCCGAATCGCGCACGAGCGACATGATGTGAGTCGCCTCGCTGTCGTAGTAGACCTCGGCTTTTCCATTGGCGTCGATCGCAAAGACTTGTCCGTTCGGACCCGTCGCAGCAAACAGGGTGCGCTTCGCTTCGTCGTACACGAGCGCCCACACGTGCTGTGCGTCCTTCGGGCTCGCGAGCTCGCGCAACTGGCCCGAGGGCGCAATCGCGAAGATCTTCCCCTTCGGCATCGTGCCCGCGTAGAGCGTGCCGTGCGCGTCGCGCGCCAGGCTGGTGACCATTAGCTGCTTGGTCTCCGCGAACAGCTTCGCGACTCCACCACTGTACGCGTAGATCTTGCCGTCGTTCCCGGTACCGACGTAAGCCGTGCCATCGGGCGCGACGAGTAAGCTCTTCGCGGAGCTCACGCCGGGCAAATCCGTGCGCCGCGTCGTGACACCGCGCCCGATCGAGCCGTCCGAGCGCACGACCGTACCTTCGAGCTTGCCTTCCTCGAGCACGCTCGCGCTGTCGAGCACGAACGAGCGCGTGCTGCCGGCCCAAGCGGTTGCGCTCGCGAGCGAGCACGCTAAGCAGATCCAAGTGAAGCGCTGCTTCATCGTAAGGGTTCTTCGCGCACGTTGAGTTTGATCTTGGCCGTACCAGTCAACACTTCGCGGCCGGTACGCTCTTGCCGCTCGTAGGTCGAAAACACCGTAGGCTTATCCGCCTCGTTGGCGGGTTGCAGTGTATCGAGCGCGGAACCCGGCAGCTGATCCACGAGCTGCCCGCGAAGCTTCACGCCTTGTTGCGGCAGCTTCGTCGACACGACGAGCGATGTGCTCGGATAACTCGTGCGCACCATCCGAAACAGGTCGTCCAAGCTGTCCGGCTTCGGTTGCTCGATTCGCACTTGGTCGCCCGGGTCGACCGAGATCTCCACGCTGTCGCCGGCCGCGCTCTTGGGGATCGGCACGCTGACGATCTCGACGCGCTCGGTGTCATCGAAGCGCCGCAAGGTCACGTAGACGTGGACGGGCTTGCCCGGGTCGACGGTGTCACTCGCGACCTGTGCATCGATGATGTTGACCACGTCGCGGCCGAAGCGCACGTCGAGCTCGACGTCGATTCCCGAGATCCGTGCATCTTCGAACGGGTTGTCGAATGCCGCTCCGATGACGCTGAACATCCGCAAGCTCGAGAGCGCACCGGCGTCCGCAGCTCCGAGCGCCGTGTAACCCACGTCTTGGGTCTCGATCGTCCCGTGCTTTTCGACCTGCACGCGAGTCTTGATGGAATACATCACGTCAGCGCGGTCGACGGCGCTCGCCGAGAGCGCGTTGAACAGTGAGCTGAACGCGAGCCCAGTCGTGAGCAAACGATGATTGGCGAGCTCGAGGTTCCAGACGCTGCGCGGCGCGGAAGGAACCCCCTTCAGCGTCACGCGCATGGGAATCATGTCGGCCCGGCTCGTTTGGTCGACGACGATCGCGGATTGGCGATCGTGGATCAGCATGCCGCGTGGAGCGACCGCTTCTGCCATCTTGAACGACCGCTGCAGACTCGAGAGCACGTACACCACGCGCGAGGTGCACGTGGGCAGGCCGACCTGCCCGGCATTCAGCATCGGGTGCCCGAAACCGAGCAAGCGTTGACCTTCCATATAGGTGATCGTGCCGGTCGCCGTCGCCTGGATGTCGCCGCGCACGAGCTGAACGCCGATCGAGCCGCCGTCGACGAACTTCGAGCTCGCCCTCTGCGCGGGCGAAAGCGTTGCGCTGCCGCCGCCTGCTTGCACCGGCTCGAGCGCAAAGGGTGCGAGCTCCCGGCTCAGGACGTCGATCGCGGCATCCGTCATGCCGGAGAGGAGGAGCGGCGTCGAGACTTGGACCGGGCGGCCAGGTACGACCGAAGATGCTCCAAACCGATCGGCGTGCGCGCGCAAGCTCGCAAACGCGTTGGACTTGTCGCGCACACGCAGGGCGCGGGGGCCGAGCGATTCGGCAGCTCTGCTCAGGCCGGGCAGCATTCCGAGCGACTTCCAGATGCGCGGATCGATCGGCCGCGCGAGCTCCGCGAGCATGTTCTCGATCGGAGTGACACCTGCGATCGGGTCCTTGCCGAACGTCCAGCCGTACGCGTAGGCGCCGATCAACTTGTCGTCGATGTAGATCGGACTGCCGCTCATGCCGCCGACGGCGAGCGCCGAGTCCAAGATTGGATGCTTCGTGCGAATCAGGATCAGATCTTGGTCGGGCCGGAACTTGTGTAGAACGTCGATGACTTCGACGTCGAAGCGTTCCGGCGTCTCACCGCGAAAGACGGTGAGGCCGTAGCCTTTCATCCCCGGTTTGATGTCCTGGACGCGTAAGATCGGCCGGCGCACCTGCGACCATGCCAGCGTGGAGACCAGGAGCGACCCTAGGACGAGGAGAATGAAGGATGCGCGGTGCAACGCCGGACTGTCCCTGTCGCAAAACCTGAGTTTTCATTGGCTTATCCGTCCTGTCAACGCCGCGACGCAGAGCGCGGGACTTGTCAAATCCGTGCCGGCCGTCTATGTGGGCGGGCGCACGCGGCGTGGCCGCGTCTTCGATCGCTGATGGTGAACCGGGCAATCACGATGTGTGCAGCTGTAATGCTGCTCGCGTGCGACTCACGCGTCGCTCCGCAGCGCGAGTGGCGGCCGGAGGATCACAGTCAACCGGCTGAAGTGGATCCTTCGCGCGTTCCGCAGGCGCAGCCGAGCAACGAAGAAGGCGGCGTCGAGCGCGCAGCAGCGGCGTTGTGGAACGTGAGCTGTGCGAGCTGTCACGGTCGCGACGGCCACGGGCAAGGCTCGGGCAGGCCCCCAGGGGCACAGATGCCCGACTTCGCGTCGCCGGACTTTCAGAAGCAGCGCACCGACGCCCAGATCCTGTCTGTGATCCGCGAGGGACGCGGGATGATGCCGCCGTTCGGCAAGCAGTTGAACGACCAGGGCATGAGCGCGCTCGTGCAGCACGTCCGCAAGTTCGGTGTGACTGCGACCAAGTAGTTTGCCGGTGCCGGCGCTGCGGTGGGCGTGTTGGTCAGGCGGCTCAGAACATGTAGCCGAAACCGAAGTTTACCTGCAGCTCATCCAGACCGTACCGCCGATCTCTCAGCTGCACGTCTCCCTTGAACGCCAACTGTGGGATTGGCCGATAGGTCAAACCCATCGTCAACTCGTCCACATCCAACGAGGGTTCGCGACGGTAGCCACTCGGCACCTTCGCCTGCGTGTCGTAGGTCTCGAACCTCACGAACGGCAACAACTCGTGCTGCACATGCAACTCGTGCAACACGTCGTACGCCAACTCGATGTAACCGCCCTGAATGCGCTCCGGAATCGGACCCGTCACATCCACGTTCGGAAAGAGCGAGCTTCCATCCTCACGCAGCGCACCCATCAAGTCGCCCGCGTTCGGAAAAAAGAACTGCGCCCACACGAGCCGCGCTTCAATTCCGTAACGGCGCATGCGCGCGTCGAATGAATATCCGATCAACGGCAACTTGAGGTCGCGCTTTTTGCCGTTGCGGCGAAAGTAGTCCCCGTTGCCACCGACGTCGCTCGCAAAAAACGAGACGCCGCCGATCACACCCAAGAGCGGCTCGACTTCCATTCGGCCCGTCAGCGCAAACGCATCCGCGCGCGCGAGCGAGCCCAACGACAGCGCGGGCTGCAAGCCACTCGAATCGAGACGCAACGGATCGAGCGTGGTCGTCAAGTACAGCTCGTAGTGCCAAATCTCAGCGAGCTTCCCCGTGACACCGAGGCCGAGCTCGCGCCAGGTGGTCGGAATCACGAACGTGTCGACGTTCGGCCGATCGACGCCGTGGAACACCGGTGGCTCATGCCACTGGTTGATGATGCCCATCGGCACGAGCACGAGGCCCGCCCGCAACGCGAGTGCATCGCCGAGCAAGTTCCACTCGATGAACGCTTGCTCGACTTCCGCCGATCCGTTGCAGCCGTCGCACGCGACCGCGTTCTCCCACTCGAACTCGCTGTAGACGCGAATGTCGTCGGTGATCGGGTGCGCGACGAAGAGCACGATCCGGCGCAGATTCGCGCGCGTCGTGAAGTCATTGTCTTTGTCCGGACCGACGCGCAACGAGTTCAGCGTGAACTGGCCGTACCCACCGACCACAGTCGTGCGCGCCGCCAGACGCTCGGGTGTCAACCCGCGCGAGAGCGCTTCCTCACGCTCAATCGCCGATCCGAACTGAACGATCGGAAGAGGCTCGGCCGGTTGCGCCGTAGCTTCTTCGGGCGGCAGATCGATCTGCGGGCCTGCCGCTGGCGGCGGCGGCGCAGCGACCGGAGCCGGACTCGCTGGTACGGCCGGGCTCTCCACCGGTGCCGCGGAATCCGGCGCAACGACCGCTGGCGGCGTGGCTACTTCCGCCGCCGGGGCAGGCGCGCTCGCGGCATCATCGCCGCTCGACTGCGCCTGTGCTTGCGCGCTTACGCACAACCCACAGAGCACCGCGCCGATTGCGATCGCGAGTTGCGATCCAGATTTAGTCCGCACTCGAGTCCGCATTACTCGAGCGCACTCAGTTGAAGCACTTCGCTCAACACCGCGTCGTTCTTCGACACCACGTGACAGCCGTTGCAATCGGCTTCGATCATATTCGAGTTGGGCATGAGCAGATTCTTGTACTTCTCGCCGGTCGGAGGCTTCTGGCCGCGCCAGACGATGACCGGCGTGCCTTTGTCATTTTTCGCGAGCTCGAAGTACTCCCAGCCGAGCGCGCCGGTTTTGTTGAACGCACCGCCGCGCTTCACCATCGCGTGGATCGCCGGAGCAGGCCCAGCTTCGGGCTGCACCGTCTTCACGATCATCGTCCCGACTGGGAAGTCATCCGAGCCCATCTCGGGCAGTTGATTCAAGTACTCGGTGATGGTTCCAACCGTGCCGGCGTGTTCGCCCATGACCTCGGTGTCGAACTTCATCCAGTCTTCGTAGTCGCGAAAGTCACTCTGCAGCGCGATGAAGTTGCTTGCCGCGCCGACATTTTTCGGATCGTCATCCGGAGCGAGTTGGTTATCGAGGCAGCCGGCCAAGGCGACGAGCGCAACCGCGCTCCAACACGAACTACGTACACCTCGGCCCAGCTGACTCATGTCCTCACTCTTCGGGAAGCTCGTCGAGCTCCATGTCGTCGGCGGCTTGGTCCATCACGACGATCAACGAGTCTTCGTTCTTGATGTCCGTTTCCGTCGTCAGAAGCTTGTACAGCTTGCCGTACGGCGTCGCGAGATCGGCTGCGCTCGGCTCATCGGTGTCGAAGTCTTCCGGCGCTGCGGGAATCGCCGCGCCTTTGTTCTCCGCGTACGCGGCCCGGATCGACTTGAAGCCGGCTTGAATCTTCGTATCCACGTCCTTGCCCGCAGCGTCGATCACCCAGTCGCGGAACGCAGCGTAGACCTTTTCGCCACCTTCCAGGTTCGCACGCATGTCGTCGAGCGTGCGCTGCGCGTAGCGCGACTCATCTTCTGCCGTGGTCGCGAGCGTCACTTTCTCGAGCTGCTCGTTCATCGAACCGATCACACCCCGGAATGCCGTCGGCGCATCGAGCGCGCGCGGCTTGAACATCGTGAGCATTTCCTCGGTGTCGTCCACGAGCTTCTTGGCGAGCTTGTTCTTGAACTCGTCTGCTTCTTCCTTCGTCGCGGGGAAGGCGGCTTCCTCGTAGCCCGGAAGCGCGCTCTCGAACTCGATCACGGTGTCCGGATGATCGCCGGCCCACAAGATGCGCTCGATCGCGTGCATGCCGGTCACGCCTTCGTCATCGAACAAGTTCGCGTCCGGCTCGTCTTCAATGAATGCGTCGTAGCGCTCGTCGGTCGAGACGTCCAAGCCGCTGAACAGGATCGCGATCGAGCCTTCGATGTGCTCGTAGGTATCGCGCGAGGTGTTCCACGCGGCACGCATGTCCTCGACTGCCTTCGCGTCGTCTTTCGGATTCCAACCGTCGTCATCCGGGGCCGGAGCGGCCTTCTGAATGGCCTCGCTGGCCTTGACGAGTTTCTCGACTTCACTCGTGACGTAAGCCTTGGTCGCGAGGATCGCATCTGCTCGCAGATCATCGCCGCTGTCGCCATTGCCATTCGGATCGTCGTCGTCGTTGCTGCACGCAGCGAGCGCGCAGCCGAGTGCGGCGAAGCACAAGTAGTAAGCAGTCCTTCTCGTCATGACTCAGTTCCTTCTTCGGGCGCTCACAACGCCGATACGAACTTCAAAAGCGCAGCACGATCGGCATCCGACAACGCGCCGAATGCCTCGGCTGCAGCCACACCTTCAGACTCCGATCCACCGTGCATTTCGATCGCTTGCTCGATCGTCTCTGCGCGACCGTCATGCAGATAGCGCTGCATGTGCCGCAAACCGAGTAGCGGTGGCGTACGCCACTCCGAATAACCCGCGTCGAACTCGCGGAGTCCATCCGCGAAGTCCGGGCCCATGTCGTGAATCAACAGGTCCGTGTAGATCAGCGCTTCTTTATCCGCGATCGCCGCAATCGGGTAATCGGCACGCGTGTGCATCGTGGGCTGATGACACTCGGCACAGCCGGTCTGCTCGAACAGGGTCTGCCCGTGCGGGTCCTTCGCGACTTCGCCGCGCCGAGGAATCCGCAACACGCGCATGTAGTCCGCGACGTCATTCAAGGTCTCGGTGTCGACGTCGACGCCCGGCACGGCGTCGGCATCGCCGGCGGGATTCGGCAACTCGTCCGGCCGCAGCTCCGACGTGATGCCCATGTCGTTTTGGAACGCGTCCGCAGCAAACTCGTCGAGCGTCGCGATGCGCGCCTTCAAACCGAAGCGACCGATCGCGCGGTCACCGCGCTTGAACTGATGAAACTGCGTATTCGGATTGGGCTCGGACGCGTATTCGACCCAGTTGACCTCGCCCGACACGACGCCGCGCTCCGCCTGCTGCATCGCCACGCGCAAGATCTCGCCGTCTTCGACTGCTTCCAAATAGCCGCGCGCAAACACCGCCGGCGGCTCGCGCTTGGTGACGAGCAAGTCCGTGCGACCTTCCGGCACGTCGATTCCCTGCGTCGCACCTGCAGCCATCAGCGGCCGGACGGTGTGACCGTAGTTCAGCGGGGACTGGTCGTCGGCTGGTGTGTGCCCATCGGCATCGACGACGACCATCTTGCGAACAGCGCCCGGCCCGCGGCTGTCGGCGGCATGGCACGAGTTACAGCTCTGCCGGATGTAGACCGGGCCGAGGCCCTGGTTGTCTTTGAACGGCAGCTCGAACATCGTGTCACCGCGCTGAAAACGGTCGCTCCACTCGGGTGGCAGCGCACTCAGCTGGATGTCGCTCGGGTCGGCGGACACGAGCGTGAGGTCCTTGAGCGGATCATCGTCGCCCTTACCCGTAGGTTCGCTAGCTCCGCTGTTGCAGCCCAACAGCGTGAAAAGACAGGCGAAAGTGGCAAAAAACTGAACGCGCCGTAGACGCATAGGGGGAGAACCCAGCGGAGGGCTACCGCGTTTGATAATGAAGTTCAAGTTCGGTTTCATCAACCCGACGAGAGTTTTCCGTGAACTCGAGCGTGCCGCCGACACTCACACTCGAATGGTGCGACCCCCGGCATTCATTGGAATCTCGGGTTCGGTTTGCTTCATGATGGCGCGGTGAATCGCCCGACCGAACAACCCAAGTTCACGTCGTTTTCGCGGCGTCTGGTTCTCCTCTTGGCCGGCGCTCTCGCTGCGGCCTGTAGCCCGGTGGCTCAAGTACCTCCGGCGACCCCTGCGGGCTCACTTCCCGCAGCGCAGGTGAAGAGCGACCGTCTACCCGGCGACGTTCAGCCGCTTTCGTACTCGCTCGAGCTCACGGTGATGCCGAAAACCGAGCGATTCAGCGGTCGCGCACAGATCCTCGTCCAAGTGAGGGCGCCGACTTCGGTCGTGATGGTGCACGCGAAGAACTTACAAATCTCCAGCGTTCGCGGGATTGCTGGCCAAACCACGATCCAAGGCAGCTACGCGCAGCTGAACGAGGACGGTGTCAGCGCGCTCAGATTTCAGCAGCCATTACCCGCGGGTGAGGTGGTTCTCGAGATCAGTTATGACGCGCCTTTCGATCGCCAGCTGCGCGGCCACTACCGCGTGGACAGTGGCGGCGAGAGCTATGCGTTTACGCAGTTCGAGCCGATTTCCGCACGCTCCGCGTTTCCGTCGTTCGACGAACCGAACTTCAAGACGCCCTACGAGCTGTGGCTGACCGTTCCGAGTGACAACGTTGCAGTCAGCAATACCTTGCCGGTCGGCGAGGAACCGGCGGGCGAGGGCATCAAGCGCGTTCACTTCGCCCAGACGAGGCCGCTGCCGAGTTATCTGGTGGCGTGGGCGGTCGGTCCGCTCGACATCGTGAACGGAACGCCGATTCCCGCGAGCGCCGTGAGGCCGGAGCCTGTTCCAGTGCGCGGGATCGCCGCGAAGGGGAAGGGCGCGCAGTTGTCGATCGCACTCGCGGAGGTCGGCCCGCAGCTGACTGCGCTCGAGCGCTACTTCGGCATCGCGTATCCCTACGGAAAGCTCGACATCGTCGCCGTGCCTGATTTTGCAGCAGGCGCGATGGAGAACGCAGGGCTCGTAACGTTTCGCGACTTCTTGCTCTTGCTCGATCCCAAGTCTGCGAGCGAGGGCCAGCGCCGTGCGAATGCGGGCGTGATGGCGCACGAGTTCGCGCATCAATGGTTCGGCGATCTCGTCACGATGTACTACTGGAACGACATCTGGTTGAACGAAGCGTTTGCGACGTGGATGGGCGATCGCATCACGAACGAGCTCCACCCGCAGTACAAGTCCGAGTTTCAATTGCTCGGCGGGATCGAAGATGCGATGGGGGTCGATGCGCGCGTGACGGCGCGAATGATCCGCCAGCCGATCACGAGCACGCACGACATCGTGAACGCGTTCGACTCGATCACGTACAGCAAGGGCGGCGGCGTGCTCGGCATGTTCGAGCGCTATCTGACGCCGGAAGTGTTTCGCAAGGGCGTGCAGCAGTATCTGCAAGCGCACGCGGACAAGAATGCGAGCACCGAAGATCTGCTCGATGCGCTCAGCGCCGCTGCGGGCAAAGACGTGAAGACGCCGTTCAACACGTTTCTCACGCAAGTGGGTGTGCCGCTCGTGGAGGCTGAGGTCGCGTGCGAAGGCGGAACGGCCGAGTTGCGGCTAAAGCAGTCGCGGTATCTGCCGCTCGGCTCGACTGGTAGCAAGGACGAGCGCTGGCAGATTCCGGTATGCGCGCGCTACGAGATCGCGAGCGGCGTCAAAGAGGCGTGTTTGCTGCTGAGCGAGCCGACCGGGGTGATCGGATTCGAGAAAGGGCAATGTCCGGCATGGGTGATGCCGAACGCGGAAGCCGCCGGCTACTACCGCTTCTCGCTGCCGTCGGCGGATCTCGAGAAGCTGCGGACGAAAGGCTACAAGCGGCTGAGCGCACGCGAGCGTTACGCGCTCGTGAATGGGTTGATCGCCGGCGTCGAGAGCGGAACGACGACTGCGAAGGATCTGCTGCGGATGCTTCCAACGTTTGCGGTCGACCTCGAGCGCTCGGTTGCGGGAGTTCCAGCGGACTATCTCGGGTGGGTGCACGAGAAGCTCGCGACTGAAAGCGATCTGCCTGCGCTCGCTGCCTACGTGAACAAGCTGTACTTGCCGGTGCGGACGCGGCTGGGATTCCGCGAGCAGATGGGCGAGACGGGAGACGCGAAGCTGCTGCGCGCGCAGGTGCTCGGCGTGCTTGCCGAGGTTGGGCGGGAGCAGGCGACCCGCGACAAGCTCGTGAAGTGGGGTCGCGATTATCTCGGCGTGACGACGGGCGGCGTGATCAAGCCCGACGCTGTGCCGAAGGACATCGCGGATCTCGCGGTGAACGTCGCGCTCGAGCAGGGCGACGATAAGCTGTTCGATGCGGTGTACCAGCAGTTTTTGAAGGCCGAGGATGCGTCAGTACGCATGCGGTTACTGATCGCGCTCGGCAGCGTGCGCGACGCGCGCAGTGCCAAGGCGCTCGCGCTCTCGCTCGATCCCAAGTTGCGCGTGAACGAGATCGTGACCCCGCTGCGCGCGCAGTTTGGAGATCGACGTACGAAAGAGGCTGCGCGCGAGTTCCTCGAGCAGAACTTCGAAAAGCTCGCCGAGCGTCTGTCGCCGTCCGCGGCGGGCGCGCTCGTGTGGCTGAGCACTTCGTTTTGTGACGAAGCGGGTGCAGCGCGTGCCGAAGCGTTCTTCACCTCACGCGTGCAGCACTTGGCCGGCGGTCCGCGCATCCTCGCGAGCGCGACGGAGCAAGCGCGCCTGTGCGCAGCGACCGTGAACGCGCAGCGTCCGAGCTTCCAGGAGTTCTTCGGGAAGAAGCCTGCGCCGCCGCCGCCACCAGCTGCAGCTCCAGCTGCGCCGGCTGCTGCTGCACCCGCACCGGTGCCCGCAGCTCCGACGGCGACCGCGAGCGCTGCGCCGGTTCCGAAGGCTGTGCCCGCAGCAGCGCCCGCGTCCGCGGCAGCACCGGCGACGCTCGCCGCGCCGAGCACGATCCCAGCGCGCGCCGCGATGCCGGCGAAGCCGAGCGCAGCAGCCGCGATGCCTGCAACGCCTGCACCTGCAGCAGCCCCACAGCCCGCAGCACCGCCACAATCCACAGGTGCAACGCCAGCACCCGCAACGGCGCCGGCGCAACCTGCAGCCGCGAAGCCGCGCGCAACGCCAGTTCCCGCAGCGCCGCAAACCGCGCCGTCCGCACCGCCACCGCCCGCGCCACCAAAGTGAGCGTTCGCGCAGCTGTGAGCGGCTACACGTTCGCCGCTCGTAGCTGCAGCAGCCTGTAAGCAAACGTACGATCGAAACGCAGTATTTGCGTGCGGCCGAGAGCTTCGGTTAGATCGTCGCGCAACGCGTTTGGACGCGCAGGGGTGACTGCGCGGGCGCACGCGTGCGAACACCAAACGCCGAGGAGAACCTCTATGCCGATGCGACAGCTGATCCTGTCCGTGTGTTTGTTTGCCCTGCTCATTGCGGGCTGTGGTGGCAGTACCGAAGCCACTAGTGAAACGACACCGGCCGCGGCCGCCGGCGATCCCAACACGCCTGCGACGAGCGGAGCCGAGCTCACTGCAGCCGAACCACCCGCGCCCGAGCACGCAGAACCGGCGGCGAACGTCGCGCCTGAGCCGCAAATGCCACCGTACGGCTCGATGGTCGTGCAGAAAGTGAAGAACTACGAGACGTGGAAGACCGCATGGGATGCCGATGCACAAGCGCGCAAGGACGCCGGGCTGACCGGCCACATGCTGATGCGCGGAACTGCAGACCCGAACGTCGTCGTGGTGTGGCTCCCCACGAGTGACATCGAGAAGGCCAAGGCCTACCTCGGGAATAAGGAGCTGAAAGACAAACTGAAACAGGCCGGCGTGCAGGGGAAAGTCGACGTCACGTACGCCAGTCTGGCGGGCGCTCAAATGGACCCGAAGAAACAAGGCCTTTCCGGCGCGCTCTTGACTGCGAAGGTCAAGGACTTCGCAGCGTTCAAGACTGCGTTCGAGTCCGGCACGCAGGCGCGAACCGATGCCGGCATCGTCGGTTACGGGTTGAGCCAGGACGTTACCGACAAGAGTGTTGCGTACATGTATCTGCAGAGCGAAGAGCCCGCGAAGGTGAAGACTTACGTCGAAGCCAAGGAGACGAAGCAAGCGTGGAAAGACGCGGGCGTCGTCGGTCCGGCGAAGGTCACGCTCGTAACGGAAGGCGAAATGGCGATGTATCCGTGAGTCGACGCTCGCGCGCCGCGGCTCTGGGCTGCGCGCGTTTCATCGAGTCGCACCCGGCGCTCGCGAGAGCATCGGGTGCGATGTCGGTGTTTTAGTCATGCTCCAATGGAGGATTTGTGGCAGCATCTGGGGCCTTAGTCTTGAGCCTCAACCGCGGAGAACATGTGCCATGGCGGAAGTAGACCTTCGCAGCTATCTCTCGCAGCACCCTTTCTTCGTCGGCCTCAACGAGCAGCACCTCGACCTCGTCGCAAGCTTGTCCACGTCCGCGCGGTACGGCACGCAGCAGCGCGTCTTCAAGTACGACACCGACGCGAATCAGTTCTACGTGTTGCGCGAGGGTAAGGTCGGCGTGGAGATTCCAGCAGTCGCTGGCGAACCATTGCGCATTCAGACCGTGGGCAACGGCGGAGTGCTGGGATGGTCATGGTTGATTCCACCGTATCGGTGGGCGTTCGATGCTCGGGCGCTTTCGCCGTCGGAGATCGTCGTGCTCGATGGCGCGCGTCTCCGTTCCGAGTGCGACAACGATCCGCGCCTGGGCTACGAGCTCATGAAGCGTTTCGCGGCGCTGATGGCGGAGCGCTTGAACGCCTCACGCCTGGCTGCGATCCGGCACTACTCGGGCGACTATAGTTCCTGACTCCGGGCAATTGCTGGCGACTTGCCGAGGAACAAGAGTCTGGATACAAAGCCGGTTATAAACCTGGCTGATCGAAGTGATCGCCCGGCCGTTGTCTTGTTCCACCCATGCAAACGTTTCTCCTCCCAGAGCCATCTCGGGACTCACCCCCGATGTTCGAGACGCCGTTCATCGACCGGTTCTCGCGCACGCATTGGGCGATGGTCCCCTTTCTGTTCGTCCCAGGGCTGCTCGGCGCGCTGTACGTCGGCGTCGTGCGTTACGAGACCTCGCTGGTAGCGACGCTCGGGACGATGATTTTAGGCCTATTGACCTGGACTCTAACTGAGTACTGGTTGCATCGGCTCTTGTTCCATTGGGAACCGGCCGGCCGGTTTGGCGAGCGGATGCACTTCATTCTGCACGGCGTTCACCACAAGTGGCCGCGCGATCGCTTTCGGCTGGTCATGCCGTCGATGGTCAGCGTCTCGCTGTACTGGCTCTTTTTGGGACTCTGGATCGTGACGCTCGGTCGCTACGCGTACACGTTCCACGCCGGCTTCGCGATCGGCTACATGTTTTACGACCTCTCGCATTACTACATGCACCACGGTCGTCCGCGCTGGCAGTGGCTCAAGGATCTGCGCAAGCATCACATGGTGCATCACAGTCCGAAGCTCGAACACGAAAAGAAGTTCGGTGTTTCGACGACGCTTTGGGATCACGTGTTCGGTACGTACGGGCGCGAAGAAACCGAAGCCTGAGCGGTCGCGCATTTCACCGACCCGAGCCGCGTCGCGTGCGACGCGAAAGTGCAACTTGCGGGCGCAGTCGCGAGTCGCCATGCTTCGGGTCGCATGACCGACTATATCTACACGCTACAAGGCGCCTCGAAGGTTCATCCGCCAGACAAGAAGGTGTTGTCGAACATCTACTTGTCGTTTCTGCCGGGCGCGAAGATCGGTGTGCTCGGTGCGAACGGCGCAGGCAAGAGCTCGCTGCTTCGCATCATGGCGGGCGTCGACACGACGTTCACGGGTGAAGCGTGGGCGAAGCCGGGTGCGACGGTCGGGTTCTTGTCGCAGGAGCCCGAGCTCGGTGCGGGCAAGACCGTCGTGGAGTGCGTGGACGAGGCGGTTGCACCCACGCGTGCGCTGCTGACGCGCTTCGAAGAGTTGTCGATGAAGCTCGGGGAGAGCTTGAGCGACGACGAGATGAACAAGCTGATGGAGGAGCACGCCAAGATCCAAGATCAGATCGAAGCGAGCGACGCCTGGAGTCTCGACCATCAGCTCGAGCTCGCGATGGACGCGCTGCGGTTGCCCCCGCCCGATGAAGAGGTCTCGCACCTGTCGGGTGGTGAGCGGCGTCGCGTCGCGCTGTGTCAGATCTTGTTGAAGCGCCCGGACTTGCTGCTGCTCGACGAGCCGACCAACCACTTGGATGCGGAGTCGGTGGCGTGGCTCGAGTTACACCTCGCGCAATACCCCGGTTGCGTGGTCGCGGTGACACACGATCGGTACTTCTTGGACAACGTCGCTGAGTGGATCCTCGAGTTGGATCGCGGCGAGGGTCTGCCGTTCAAGGGCAACTACTCGTCGTGGCTCGATCAAAAGCAGTCGCGGTTGTCGCTGGAAGAAAAGCAGGAGAGTGCGCGCCAGCGGAAGTTGAAACACGAGCTCGAGTGGGTGCGTGCATCGCCGCGCGCACGCCAGGCGAAGAGCCGTGCGCGTTTGAATGCGTACGAGACGATGTTGAGCGACTCGGGCAAAGCCAAACGCGACCCGAACGAGATTCAGATTCCGCCTGGGCCGCGGCTCGGTGATCTGGTGATCGAAGCCGAAGGGTTGAAGAAGGCGTTCGGCGACAAGCTGCTCTACGACAACCTCAACTTCAAGTTGCCGCGGAACGGGATCGTCGGTGTCGTGGGGCCGAACGGTGCGGGTAAGACGACGCTGTTCCGCATGTTGGTCGGGCAAGAGAAGCCAGATGCGGGCGAGCTCAAAGTCGGCGACACGGTGAAGATCGCGTACGTCGATCAGAGCCGCGATTCGTTGAAGGGCGATCGACAAGTCTGGCAAGAGATCGCGGACGGTCGCGACACGGTGACGCTCGGTAAGCAGGAAGTTCCGGCGCGCGGCTACGTGTCGTTGTTCAACTTCAAAGGTAGTGATCAGCAGAAGCTCGTAAAGAACTTGTCGGGTGGCGAGCGCAATCGCGTGCACCTCGCGAAGTTGTTGAAGAGCGGTGGCAACTTGCTGCTGCTCGACGAGCCGACGAACGACTTGGACGTGGAGACGCTGCGTTCGTTGGAAGACGCGCTACTGGATTTTGCCGGTTGTGCGATCGTGATCAGCCACGATCGTTGGTTTCTGGATCGGATCGCGACGCACATCTTGGCGTTCGAGGGTGATAGCGCTGCGGTGTGGTTCGAAGGCAGCTACCAGGATTACGAAGCGGATCGGAAGAAGCGGCTCGGTGACGCGGCCGAGCGTCCGCATCGGATCAAATATCGGAAGTTGTGATCGCGGCTGAAGCGGCTCGGCGCCGATCTGCTCGGACCTACGTGTGGGATTGCGGCGCCGACTCGCTCGAATCGTGGATTGAAAGCCGTTCGACGTAGGCTCAGGCTTAACGTCATGAACGTTGGGTCGGGGAACGCCCTTCGCAGCTGTCAGCTGCTGGTGCTGTGTGTGGTTGCGTGCACGGGTGAGCTCGAGGGCCAACCCGGGCGCGAACCGAGCTCGGAAGAAGACTGTCACACACTCGAGCTCAATCGCCGCGGCTACCGGCAATCGCCGCAAGACGTGTTCGACGCGTTTCCGAACCAGTCGGATGTGCCGCTCTTCTGGGTGAACGGCGCGATCGAAGACTCGACCGACCGGTTCGAGCAGGCTGACGTCAGCGCCGAGACACGCCTTAGCTTCAGCCTCGAGTACGACTCGAGTCGTGAGACCACCGAGTGCGTGTCGAGAACGCAGACGTGCCGCAGCGGGACGTGCACGTTGAGCAAGCCAACCTCGGGTTACATGACGGTGCCTGTCACGGTGAAGCTGGCGACCGAAGACGGCTTGGATGCGGTGTTCGCCATGGATTTGTACGGAGAGGCCCCGACCGAGCCTTACCCGCTCCTCATTCCCGCGTTGCAGTGGCCGGGTTCGAATCATGAAGAGCCATACACGCCGCCCGCATTGAGCTCGGATGCCGAGTGGGGCATGCCGGGGTTTGGCGAGTTTGCGATGAGCTTCGTCGGCTACACGTTTCTCGGGCGCTTTCATCATCCGGAGCGCGGGCTCGCTGTTTTTCCGACACCGTGCGGCGGACAGCTGCAGGTTGCGCCGAGTGAGATCGTGTTCGGGCAACCGGAGTCGACGGCGAGCATGTTCGAAGCGATCGGCAGTCGGCAGCTGATGAACGTGGATGATTCGAGCATGCCGAACCTGACCGTGACGGTTTCGATGCAGGACACGACTGCGTGTTACGACATTCGCGGTCGCTATCACCTCGACTTGCAAGTGAACGTGGATACCGACGGCGCAACCTTCGAAGGTTCGACGACCGTGGCCGGAAGTTTTTCCGAAGGCGATGACGCGCTCGCGCTGTGGGAAGGGGTTTGTGGCGATGTCTCGGGCTCGGCGGTGTGGTCTGCGTTATTCGAGAGTTCGATCGAACAAAACATCTGCCTCGATGCGTTGGTGCAGAAGACCGAAGACGGTTACGGCCTCGTGGCCGAGGTCACCACGCAGGCTGCGACGGCCGAGGGCCATCGCATCGCGTGGGGGTATAGTCAGTGAGTGTCGCTCGTACGGCTTCGATCACTGATCGAGGGCGCGCGCTGTGATCGCCTCACCGAGTCTCTGCTCCAACTCGGCCAGACTCACGCTCTCTTGAAGGCTCGAGCCGCGTCGCCGCCAAGTGACCGTTCGACTTGCGATCTCCCGTTCACCGACGACGAGCACGTTCGGCACCTTGCGCAGAGCTGCTTCGCGAATCCGCTTGCCGAGTGTCGGCCCCGACAAGTCCACGTCACAGCGCACACGCCGCGATCGCAGCACACGCTGCACCTCGCGTGCGTAGTCGTCGTACGCTTCGCCGACTGGCAACACGCGCGCTTGAATCGGCGCTAGCCAGCTTGGAAACGCACCCCCGAAACGCTCGATCAACAGCGCGACGAACCGCTCGTGTGTACCGAGCGGCGCGCGATGCAAGATCAACGGCCGGCACGCCGAGCCATCCGGTCCGACGTATGAAAGGTCGAGCCGCTCCGCCATCGCGAAGTCGAGCTGCAACGTGCTCGCTGTCTCCTCGCGACCCGTCACCATTCGGAATTGAAAGTCGATCTTGGGCCCGTAGAACGCGGCTTCTCCCGGACCTTCGAAGTACGGCATTCGACTCTGCTCGAGCACCTGCCGCAAGATCGCCTCTGAACGCGCCCAACCGTCTGCGTCCTTCACGAACTTGTTTGCGTGCGCCGAACCATCGCCACGCGTCGACAAACGAATCCTAAACTCCGACAAGCCGAGCACCTGATAGACGTGCCGGTGCATCTCGAGCACGGCGAGCAACTCCGGCACGACTTGTTCCGGCGTGCAGTAGATGTGCGCGTCGTTCATGCACATGCAGCGCGTCCGGAGCAAACCCGAGACCGCACCCGAGTCCTCGTAGCGGTACACGTGTCCGTACTCGCTGATGCGAAACGGCAACTCGCGATGACTGCGCCGCTTGGCCGCAAACACTTTGTGATGATGTGGGCAGTTCATCGGCCTGAGCGCGAACACGGCGCCGTCCGGATCGTCCGGATGCTTCATGAAGGGGAACATGCTGTCCGCGTAGTAGGGCAAATGCCCCGTGCGGTAGTACAGCTCTTGGCGTGCGATATGCGGCGTCGCAACACGTTCGAAACCTGCATCGAATTCCAGCTCGCGCATCAAGCGTTCGAGCTCGTCGCGGATCGCCGTGCCGTTCGGCAACCACAGCGGTAATCCGGGACCGATCTCGTCGTCGAACGCGAACAGCTCGAGTTCGCGCCCGAGCTTCTTGTGCTCGCGCAACCCTGCGGCTTCGTAGTCCGCGCGCTTCGCGTCGAGCTCGGCACGCGAAGGCATCGCCCACGCAGACACGCGCGACATCATCACGTTCTGCGCGTCGCCGCGAAAGTACGCGCCGGCGAGGCTTCGAAGCTCGAAGCCTTCGAGCGCCCGTTCGAGATCCAGTCTAGGAACGTCGAATGCCTCCGGCGCCTCGCAGAATTGCACCACATCGCCGTGACGAATGATCGCTATCGATGCTGCAGCTCGCGGCTTCTGTCCTGATTCGAGGGAAAGCGCTGCGAGCTCGCGTTGATACTTTTGCCCACGCTCGTCGAGTAGTCGAAGCGCATCCGCAGCCGGCAGCGACTCGATGCGATCTGGAAACCCCGCGCGAGCGATCTCGCGCATTCGCGCTTCGACGCCGGGCAACTCTTCAGGATGCAGCGCTTCGTGCAGGACGAAGTCACTGCAAAATCCGTCCGGCGTGGCCTGCACGGCCCCGAGCAAAGTCCCAGGCCGCAACTCCAAGACGGCTTGCGCGAGCACGTGCGCGAACACGCGTCGCAGCGCCGAAAGCGCGGCAGATTCAGGATCGGATTTCGAGTCGTTCATGGTCACTCTCCGTCATCGAGCAGGGTCGAGAAGGACGGAGGGCGCCGAACAGCTCAGCGAGGCTCCGTCCGCATGGGGCGGGGCCTCGGGGTTTCACGCAGCGATCGATCAGACCACGTGCACGAACACCGGCCCACCCGTGCGGGTGGTCGTGTTGGTCGTAGTCGTGGTCGTGCGGACGCGTGCGCGCATTTCGGCGGGATATAGCAGCTAAGTGCCGCGCTGCAAGCGAGCCCGTGGACGGGCCGAACGACGTGCGCCAATGAGTGAGCGATTGCGCGCATCGGTACACAAACGTGGTCCTTCTCTCGGCGCCCGGGGCACACAGTGAGAGGTCATGGTTTTAGTAGCTGGCGTCGGACCCGACATGGACGGTATCCAGTGTCAGTTGACTGAGGTTGTAGACAAATGCGCGATCACGGCTTACCTCAAGGTAGTGGTCACGGTGGAGGGCAGATCGTGAAGGCTAATTCGCTTGGTTCCTTGCGCGCGGCATTGTGTGCCGGCGCGTTTGCCGCTTGGTTTCCCGGCTGTATGCCCGATGGATCATCGCCGGAGCTGCCTCTGTTGGAGGCGGGTTCGGGTGGAAACTCCGGCGCTGCAGCTGGAAGCGGCGCTGGCAGCATGGCGGGTGCTGCAGCTGGGCGCGGCACGACCACCGGTGCGGCCGGGGCGGCCGGTATGGCTGGTAGAGCCGGTGCATCCGGCGCAGCGGGTCGCGCAACGATGCCAGCGACCGGTGGCGCGGGAGCGGGCGGCGCCGGCATGGGCGCAGCGGGTCGATCCGGCATGGGCGGCTCGACCGCAGGCGCATCGGGCATGGGCATGGCGGGCCGTATGGCTGCCGGTGCTGGAGCCGGCGGCATGGGCGGCATGAGCGCGATGGCAGGTCGCAGCGGCATGGGCGGCGCGGGCGGCGCGAGCGGTGCAGCTGGCGGCGGCATGGCGGGTGCAGCTGGTGGCGGCATGGCAGCGACCGCGACGTTCACGCAGGTCTACGGTTTGATCATGACCGGCTGCGGTTGCCACGTGACGGGTACGAGCGGCGGGCTCTCGATGGCGAACAAGATGACTGCGTTCACGAACCTCGTCGGCGCGAACTCGATGGCGTGCTCCGGGCAAAAGCGCGTCGTCGCGAACGACCCGGCGAACAGCGTGCTCTTCCACTCGGTCGAGCGAACGATGCTCGGCAGCTGCAACGTTCCGCAGATGCCGGCCGGCATGGCGAAGTGGTCCCAGGCGGACATCGACAAGGTGAAGAGTTGGATCATGGCCGGCGCCATGAACAACTGAGCGGGTTGAGAGAGGCGGGCGGATCGTCGGCGACGTGAACGCGCCGTCGAGCACCGGGGCTTGCGTTCCCCCCGCCCTCCCGCTACCCGTGCCCGCATGTCCGTTCTGCCGATCGACGCGCATTTGCCGCGCCTCGTCGCCTCGCTCTGCCAGCACCCGAACCTAGTGCTTTCGGCAGAGCCAGGCGCCGGCAAGACGACGCGCGTTCCGCCCGCACTACTCGAAGCGGGTTTTGCCGAGCGCGGCGAGATTCTGGTGCTCGAGCCGCGCCGCATCGCAGCTCGCATGGCGGCGCGCCGCGTCGCCGAGGAGCTCGGAGAGCAACCGGGTGGACGCGTCGGCTATCAGGTCCGCTTCGAGAGCGTCGCTTCGAATCGCACGCGAGTGAGGTTCGTGACCGAAGGGATCATGTCGCGGCGTCTCGTCTCCGAGCCATCGTTGCCGGACGTCGCAGTCGTGGTGCTCGACGAGTTCCATGAACGTCACATCCACGGCGACGTCGGGCTCGCGCTGTTGCGCCGCCTGCAGCGAACCTCGCGCCCGGACCTCAAGCTAGTCGTGATGAGTGCAACGCTCGCAGCGGATGCACTCTCGAAGTTTCTCGACGCGCCGATCTTCGAGGTTCCGGGGCGACCGTATCCCGTCGCGATCGAATACGCCGACAAGCCTTCGGAACAGCACCTCGACCAGCGTGTGGCTGCAGCGGTGCGCCGCGCCGTGAACGAGGGGCTGACCGGCGACATGCTCGTGTTCCTGCCGGGCGCGGCCGAGATTCGCCGTGCGGCCGAAGCGTGTGCCACAGTCGCGCGCGATGCCGATCTCGAGATCGCGCTCTTACACGGCGATCTTCCGGCGCGCGATCAAGATCGCGCGGTGACGCGCGGCTCCCGACGCAAGTTGATCCTGTCCACGAACGTCGCCGAGACTTCGCTCACGATCGAAGGCGTAGCGTGGGTGATCGACAGCGGACTCGCGCGAGCGGCCGGTCACTCACCATTTTCGGGTCTGCCGACGCTCGCGACCGCGCCGATCTCACGTGCCTCGGCGCTACAGCGCGCAGGTCGAGCCGGTCGTACCGGCCCAGGGCGTTGCACGCGCTTGTACACGAAGCCGGATCACGATCAGCGCCCGGAGTACGATTCGCCCGAGCTGATGCGCGCCGACCTCGCGGAGACGCTCCTAACCGTGACTGCGAGCGGGCGAGTGCTCGAAAACTCCGACTGGCTCGACGCGCCGCCAACCGCTGCATGGACGGCCGCGCGAGAGTTGCTGACCGGGCTCGAGGCGCTCGCGCCCGACGGCGCGCTCACCGAGCTCGGCCGTTCGCTCGCGAAACTTCCACTTCACCCACGCCTGTCGCGGCTTGCGGTGCACGCGCAGAGTAGCGGGCTCGGGGACTCGGGCTGTCTGCTCGCGGCGCTGCTCTCCGAGCGAGACATTTCACTCGCCGCGCGCGCCCGCTTCGATGGCTCACGCGGCGGTGGTCAGAGCGCGCGCTCGGATCTCCAGCATCGTTTGGAGCTCCTCGAGGCAGCTGGAAGCGGCGCGAACCCGGGCAAGTTACGCGCGTTCGACCTCGATCCGAGCGCTGTGTCCTCGGTGCTTCGCACACACGAGCGCCTCGTGCGCATGCTCGGCGACGCCTACGACGATCACGCGCGCAGCGAGGACGAACGCGAAGAGGCGCTCGCGCGAGCGGTGTTGGTTGCGTTCTTCGATCGGGTCGCCCGCCGCCGTACGCGGCAAGGCAAAGACGTCGTCTTCGCGCGCGGCGGCTCCGCGACGATCGCGGACAGTTCGGTCGTGCAAAACGCCGAATACCTGGTGGTGGTAGATGCCCAGGAGCGCAAACAAGGCATGCAGCGCGGTGTGATCGCACAACTGTGTAGCGCGATCGAGCCGGAGTGGTTGCTCGAGCTCTTCCCAGAGCGCGTGCAAGACCGGACCGAGCTCGCCTTCGACCCTAAGACCCAGCGTGTACAGTCGGTTCAGACACTGTCTTACGACGGTTTAGTCCTGGACCAAGTCACGCGCACCGACGTCACTGGACCTGAGGTTTCGAGTGTCCTCGCGCGCGCGGCGATCGAAGCTGGACTATCAGCGTTCATCGACCTGGATAGTCTGAGCGAGCTACGCGAACGTGTGGGATTCATCGCGAGCATGGACGCCGAGTTTTCTCCGCTGGACGACGCTGCGCTCGCTCGTGCACTGACGCTCGCCTGCGAGGGCAAACGTAGTTTCTCCGAGCTTCGCGACGATTCCCTCATCGAGTACGTGTACGCTCAGCTGCCGTCGTCCGGTCGCGCCAAGCTTGCGAAGCTCGCACCAGAGTTCGTCGAGCTACCACACGGCCGCCGTCTGCGGGTTCACTACGAGCGAGACAAGCCGCCGTGGGTCGAGTCGCGGCTTCAGGACTTCTTCGGGCAAGCGGATGGTCCTCGGTTGGGTAGCCGACCGCTGGTCTTACACTTACTGGCGCCCAACCAACGGGCGGTCCAGGTGACGAGTGATTTGACTGGCTTCTGGCAACGTCACTATCCAGAAATCCGTCGTGAGCTGATGCGTCGCTATCCGCGCCATGCGTGGCCTGACGACCCACGCACTGCTGTACCGAGCGGGCCGCGCCGCCGCTGAGGGCGGCCAGAACGGCGCTCGATTGCGCTGATTGGCGGGAGCACGAGCTCGCGCCTAGCCGATTCTCTGCATGGGAAAGTCGACACGAATTCGCGACCGGCTCGTCGCAGGCGCGCCACATCGTAGTACCATCGGCCCCGTTGCGACTTCGGTCGCGGCCGGCCAGGCGGGGTGACGCACTATGAGTGAAGCTCTGATCGAGACGCAATTGGACGAGTTCGATGCATTGCGTTCGAGGGAGCGCGAGTCGTTCGTCGTGCCGCGCCGGAGCGACGACGAGTTGTTGCAGCGCGTGCTCGGCGATCGCGTCGTGCTCGAGAGCATGCCTGAAGTCGTGGCCGTGCTCGATCAGCGCTTGGCCCTGCTCTACCTCAACCGAAGTATTCCCGAACGCGAGCTGTCGGATGTGATCGGCACGAGCGTGCTCGACTACCTGCCGCTCGATACGCGCGCGTTGTATCGGCAGACGTTCGAACACGCCTGGTCGACCGGCGTGGTGGAGAGCCTCGAGTTCAGCAGTGTCAGTGGCTACAGCTGGCACAGTCGCTTCGTGCCGGTGCGTGAAGAAGGTTCGGTCGTGTTGATGCTCGTGACGAGCTCCGACGTGTCTGAACGCATCGCGGCCGAGCGCGCGCTCCGGGAGAGCGAAAGTCGCTTGCGTCACGCGATCGACGTCGTGGGCATGGGCACGTGGTCGCACGACTGGTGTACCGACACGCTCACGTGGGATGCCGCGCTCTGCGTGATCTACGGCATTCGCCAGCAAGACGTGCCGCGCGGCTACGAGCAGTTTCTCGCGGGCGTGCATCCGGAGGATCGGCATCGCGTGCATCAAGCGTTCACGCGTAGTCGCGCGACCGGCGTGTACGAAGATCTCGAGCATCGCATCGTGCGGCCGACCGGCGAAGTCCGGCATGTCCTCGCAAAGGGCAGCACCACGTACGACAAGAACGGGAAGCCGGTCGGGTCGCTCGGCGCGGCGTTCGACATGACTGCACGCAAGCGGATGGAAGAGCAGTTGTATCAGGGGCAAAAGATGGAGGCGGTCGGTCAGCTCACCGCCGGCATTGCGCACAACTTCAACAACGTGCTCAGCATCATCTTGCCCAACGTCGCGCTGTGCCGGCGAGACGCCGCGCCGCCGATGGCTTCGAGGCTCGCCGACATCGAACACGCGGCGGAACGCGCAGCCGACCTCGTCCGGCAGCTGATGTTGTTCGCGCGGCGCGAGGTCGAAGCCAAGAAGCAACCGATGGATCCGCTCGACACGGTGCGTCGGACGCTGGAGATCTGTCGTACTACGTTCGATCGCGGCATTCGGATCGAGCTGTTGACCGGTGCCGACGTGCCGCGCGTGTTTGCAAACGCGGGGCAGCTCGAGCAGGTGATGCTGAACATTTGCATCAACGCGCGGGATGCGCTCGAGCACGGGAACACCCAAGCGCCGTACATTCGGATCAGCGTCGAGCGCACGCTGCACGGTGACGTGCGTATTCGCGTTTCGGACAACGGTCCGGGCATGGATGAGGGCACGCGTTCGCGCGTGTTCGAGCCGTTTTTTACGACGAAGGAAGTCGGGCGCGGGACCGGCCTCGGGCTCGCGAGCGCATATGCGATCGTGAATGACCATCGCGGTACGATTCTCTGCGACAGTCGGGTGGGCGAGGGCACGGCGTTCGAGATCGACCTGCCGGGCATGCAACACCGCGACCTCGTGCAGCCAAACGTCCAGCGGGCGGATGAGCTGCCGTGTGGCTCCGAGACGATCGTCATCGTCGACGACGAGCCACTCGTGCGGCGTGCGACGCGCGGGCTGCTCGAGCAGGGTGGCTACCGTGTACTCGAGTGCTGCGACGGCGACGAGGCGTTGCGAGTGGTCGAGCGCGAACGTGGCGCGATCGACCTCGTGATCCTCGATCGGTCGATGCCCGGTCTCTCGGGTGAAGAGGTGTTTGACCGGCTTGAGAGCCTCGCGCACGGCGTGCCGGTCGTGCTGCTCACAGGGCAACCCGCGACGAGCTCGGCAGCAAATCGCGCAGCGGCGGTGCTGAGTAAGCCTGTGGAGCTGTCGATGTTGCTCACGACGCTCCGCAACGTGCTAGACGGCAAACCCAGCTAGCGCGGCGTGATGCGGGCACTCAGAGGGCTCGTAGCGCCCACTGTGCGGCACAAGTGGTGTCGCCACCGACTCTTGTGATCGCGGTGAAACTGCGGCACGACCCGATCGATGAGTCGTTTCGATTTCGACGACGCCGAGCGGCGCGCGGTGTATCGGGTGATCGCAGGCCGGCGCGACGTGCGGAGCTATCGGCCCGATCCCGTGCCGGACGAGGTGTTGTGGCGCGTGCTCGATGCAGCACACCACGCACCTTCGGTCGGGTTCATGCAGCCCTGGAGCTTCGTGCTCCTGCGCGACATGGACCTGCGCCAGAAGATTTACGAGCACTTCGTGGCCGTGAACTCGCGCGCAGCCGACGTGTTTCGAGACGAGGAGAAGCGCAAGTATCAAGCGCTGAAGCTGCAAGGAATCTTGGATGCGCCGCTGAACTTGCTCGTGACGTGCGATCCAGAGCGCGCGGGCGAGCACGTGCTCGGCCGGTTCACGATGCCCGAGACCGACGTCTACAGCACGTGTCTCGCCGTGCAGAACCTGTGGCTCGCAGCGCGCGCCGAAGGCCTCGGCGTCGGTTGGATGAGCATCATGGAGCCGAAGGTCGTGCGCGAGCTCTTGGGCGTGCCCGAGCGCGTCGTGCCGGTTGCGTATCTCACGATCGGCTATCCGGTGTTGTTCTCGGACAAGCCATTGTTGTCCGAAGTCGGCTGGCGCAAGCGCCTTCCACTCTCGGGGTTGGTGTTTCAAGACGGTTGGGGAAAGGTCGCGCCACTCGCTACGGACGGCGCCGCTCACGAGCGGCAAAGCTCGTTCGAGTTCTCGCCGGCCGGTGGGAAGCCAGCTCCGGAGCCGCAGCCATACGCTGCAAACCCGGCGCCGGCGCAAGCGGTCGAGCGAAATCGCGAGCTGATCAAGCCGCGCGGCAGCTTGGGTCGGCTCGAGGGCCTCGCGATGCA
>Ga0193752_1000429_pt1 | contig 40857 bp, 35 predicted proteins | sample H1c1metaG_FD_144924 | JGI IMG/M metagenome (GOLD analysis project Ga0193752, IMG submission 144924) | Soil microbial communities from a riparian zone of the East river system, Colorado, United States - H1c1 | ecosystem: Environmental > Terrestrial > Soil > Riparian zone | place: USA: East River...
TGCAACGACCCACACCTTGGTAGTTCGGAGGTCTTTGCGATGACGGTACGGCGGTTTGGTTCGCTCCTCACGACGTTGGTGTGGGTCGTTGCAGCCGTGGGCTGCGGACACGACAAGACGAGCCCGCCGGCTGAAACCGAAAAGGTCTGCGACCCCGGCACGGTGTTCTCCTGTTATCGCCGGGGCTGCAACGGCCACCAGTCCTGCAACTCCCAAGGCACCGAGATGTCGGCCTGTACGTGCGACCCACCGAACACGGCCGGTAGCGGTGGGCGCGGCGACGACGGCGATGCGGGAGCAGCCGTCGATGCGGGCGAACCGTTGGACGCGAGCGACATGCCGATCGACGCTGGGCCGCCACCGGCCGAGGTCTGCGACAACAACGAAGACGACGACGGCAACGGCGAGACGGACTGCGCGGACGACGCGTGTGGCTCGCGCAGCTGTGAGCGCGCCGCGGCCACCGGTTGGAAGGGTCCGATCGAGTTGCGAAGCAGCGACAGCGCTACGCCGGATTGTGGTGGCGAGTTCGACACGAAGAGCTTCGAAGCAGGCGAGTCGCCCTCGGCGGCAGCCGCCAGCTGCAGTGTTTGTAGCTGCACGCCGCCGAACGCGGCCTGCGCGGCCGTCGTCGATTTCACGACCGGAACCGAGGCAGGTTGTGGAGGAACGACCTGCACGACGTCGGTGAACCAGAGCTGCAGCGAGATCATGCCGCCGTGTTTGACCGGCCTAACGTCCGCGTATCTAGGAACGAAGCTCCCGACTGGAACCTCGGGGTGCACGCCGTCGGCGCAGAGCTCGGATAAGCCCGATGTGACGTGGGCGAAACGCGTGGTTGGTTGCAGCGCCGGTGACAGCGCGCGTGGTGGTTGCAAGTCCGGTGAGCAGTGCCTGCCGAAACGTGCATCGAGCAATGCGATCTGCGTGTGGCGTGACGGCGAGCACGATTGCCCGAGCCAGGCCTACACGCAGAAGCGCAGCTATTACCGCGACGTCGAAGACACGCGCAGTTGTACGGCGTGTGCGTGTAGCGGGCCGAACTGCAGTTATAGCTGGAGTGTGTTCAACGCGCCGGACACGCTATGTGCGACTCCGATCGTCTTATTGACGAGTGCGGATCAATGTGTGCAGGTCAACCCGTCGCTGGACAAGTTGAGGGTCGGTGCGAGCATCACCGGAGACGGTAATTGCACACCGTCCGGTGGAGCGACTCAGGGTGCGGTGAGCGGAAGCGACGAGATCACGGTCTGCTGTGTGCCGTGATCGCGACTGCGTGCGGCTCTGACACTCGAACTTCCGGCAAATACGCCTGCGCGAGCTTCTCACTCCTCGAACTCGAGCGGGTCCTCGCGGGATTCGGAGTGCGAAAAGTTTTCTTGGATGCGTGCTAGACATGCTGGTGTTGTGACCAGTCCCGGGTCCACGCACCATGTGCAGAGGTCTACGATTCTTCATCGAGCGTCTGGATGACACCGACTAGCAGTAGTGCCAACCCCGATGGCTGCCCGTGACAGCGCTCAGCGCAATCTTGCGAGAGCTGAGGTTCGAGGCCGCCGGTTATATCCGACTCGAGCTCAGAGCGCCGTGGGCGATCGCATTCGAACAGCGTGGCTTGCGCGGCGTCCACATCGTAGTCGCGGGCCGCTGCGAAGCAGTCTTCGAAGGCATGCCCGCCCTCTCACTCGAAGCGGGTGATGCGTGAGCTCGCCCAGCCTCTTCTATCGCGCACTTCGGCCGTGGCTTCGCGGCTACGCCAAGGCCGATCGACGTGTCGACCGCGTTCGGTCTGGCCTCGCCCACTTCGCCGAAGGGTTCGTGCTCTCGGGCCTGAACGCCACCGAGCAGACCGACCTCACGATCGCGATTTACGATCAACACGCTGGACGAACCGAATCGTTATTCACGTGGGAGAAGACCTGGTTCGAGGCCGTGCTCCCACCGCCGCCGGCACGCGTGCTCGTCGGCGGCGCAGGCCGAGGACGAGAGGTGCTCGCACTTCGCGCGTTCGGATACGCAGTCGACGCGTTCGAGCCCACGCCGACGGCGTCGCCGCAGCTATCGGCGGCGGTCGGCCCAGGCCTGGCACTCACGGGCAGTCACGAAGATTTGGTGCGAGCTTGCCGCGGTGAGCGCGGCCCCCTCGCAGCGCTAGCCGCGCGGCGGTACGACGCCGTTCTCGTCGGCTGGACGAGCCTTTCGCACGTGCTCGACGCGCGCGAACGCTACGCGCTGTTCGAAGTGTGTCAAACGTTGTGTCCGCACGGTCCGATCCTCGCGAGCTTCTTCCTCAGCTACGATCCAGCGTTGGAGCGCCGGAGCCGTGCCAGAAAGTGGGGCGCCGCACTCGGATCCAAACTCGCACGAGCGCGTGGGTTCACGCAGCCCGCAGCAGCACCCGGATTCGATCGCTTCCTCGTCCACGCGGGAATCACGCACGTCTTTGATCGCGCGGAGCTCGCAGCGCTCGGCCGATCGATCGGCCGCACGCTCGAGCTCGAACCCATGCCGTACGCACACGCGACGTGGCTCGTGCCACGCTAGCTGAACTTCACAGATAAGAAAGCCACCAGTCGCTGCGCCGCCGCTTCACGCCGCCAAACCAGTGACACAATGGATACAAGCAGGCGAGCACGAGCAACCACGCGAAGTACACGCCGAGCAGACCGACGCCCCAGTTCTTCGGATAGAACACGAAGATCGTAGTGAGGATCGTGCTGCCATGACCCTGCAAAGCCCCGAGCAAGCCCGCGAACAGGTGCGCGATCGCGAGATGGACGACATACGCGAACATCGGCACGCGCCCGAACGTCTCGAAGCCTTTTGCGAATCCACTCGAAGTGCGCTCCAGCAACGCCAAGACCAACATCGCCGGTCCGAGCGTCATGAGCACGTACGCGAGCGACGGCGGATACTTCGTCACGTCGAGAAACGCGAGCGAGGTCCACAGCAGATCGCGCTGCTGCGACCAGGGACGAGGGTCGCCGTACAGGTTGATCGCACGCAGGAAGATGAACGCCGCACACAGCCCGAGGCCCGCATAGACGAGCGTTCGAAGCCGGCGCGCGCGCTCGAGCCGATAGATCTCACCGAATCCGTAGCCTACGGCCATCACGCCGATCCACGGAACCACGGGATACACGACGACTCCAAACGGCGTCTCGCCCTCCACGTGCACGATTCGCCAGAGCGGCGCCCAGGTACCGAAACTCTCCGGGCGAATGCCATCGAGCAGGTTGTGACTCGCGATCATCGCGACGCCAAACGCGCCGACCCAGCGAGCCGGCAGCGAGACCAGCGCGGCTAGCGCGCACATCGAAAAGCCTGTCGCCCAGATGACCTGCATCACGAGGCCCAACGGATACGAGACGTTGAACATCCACACGAACATCACGACGGTGAACTCGAGTGCGATCAACCACAGACCACGCGTCAGCAAAAAGCGCTGGAGCGCGAGCCGCGACATGCGTGCGGACATCTGCTGCGCGCTGACGCCGGCCAAAAAGATGAACGTCGGCGCGCAGTAGTGCGTAATCCAGCGCGTGAAGAACAACGCCGGCGTGGTGTGTTGCAAGTCAGTCGGAGAGAAATGCGCGTTGGTGAAGAAGTCGCGAACGTGGTCGAGCGCCATCAGCGCGATGACGATGCCGCGCAGTCGATCGATGCTCGGGACGCGACGGGTCCGCGGCTTCTCGCGCTCGAGCGGCGGAACACTCACCGCGTCGGAATCGACGAAAGTGGGCGCGTACGCGTCTGCAGTCAGCTCCGTGGATTTCATGAATCGAGACACCTTCCGCGCCGGGCGAGCGAGCTTTGCATGCGCAGCCTCCGCACTCCATTTGGCCAAGAGGACCGCTTCGCAAGTGGCATGCCCGCGCGAGCGCCCGCCTCGGGCGAGCGAGAGGCTCCCAGAGCCTGAATTCGTGACGCCACGCACTCCCAGTGCCCTGGCACGTGCCCGCGCGATCGTCCGCCAATAAGCGTTTGCCAGCCGCCCGGCGCCTGACGTATACGCGTGACGTACACCGACCGGGGAGAAGGCACGTCATGGCAATCGACTTGAGTTGCGTCGGACATCGCGTCGGCCCGAGTAGCAAGACTTACGACTGGCGCGACACCGCGCTCTACGCGCTCGCACTCGGTGCAGGCGAGCACGATCTCAAGTACCTGCTCGATAGCCCTCCCCCGCAGGTCTTGCCGACGTTCGGCGTGCTGCCGACGTTCGAGCCGATCTTCCAAGCCGGTCATCGCACTGGAGCGGATCTCGTTCAGCTCCTGCATACGGCTCAGCGCATCGAGCTCGTGAAGCCGTTCCCCGCGCAAGGGGAGATGCAGACCACTGCCACGATCCGCGGCGTCTGGGACATGAAGATCGGCGCGATGTTGATGGTCGATACCGAGACGCTCGTGAATGGTGAGCTCGGCTGCCGTACGACCTGGCAGTTGCTGTTGCGCGGCGAAGGTGGGTTCGGTGGAGAGCGCCCGCCGCAAGGTTTGCGCACGCGACCGCCGAAAGGCAAAGCGCCGGACTTCGAAACCGAAGTGCCGACGAGCCGCAACCAAGCGCTGTTGTATCGGCTGACGGGCGATGTGAATCCGATCCATTCGAATCCCGAGGTTGCGAAGATGGCTGGCTTCGATCGCCCGATCCTGCACGGCCTGTGCACGTACGGCATCGGCGCGCGCATGGCGCTCAAACATCTCGCGGGGGATGAGCCTTCGCGCTTCAAAGCCTTCGAAGCGAAGTTCTCGAAGGTCGTGATGCCGGGCGACACGTTGATCGTGCGCGGCTACAAGCTCGAAGCGCCAGGCCAAGCCGCGATCACGGTCAGCGTGAAAGAGAGTGGCGAAGACGCGATTGCGAGCGCCATCTTCGAGTACGCAGTTTAGCTTTAGTGCAGCACTAGCTGCCCCAACGAAACGTGATCGGGACCTCGATGGTCGGGTGAAGGCTCAACCGGACCGGGCAGTTGTGCGCGATGTTCTCGAGCTTCGCGCGCGCAGCTGCATCGAGGTCCGATGCGATCGCGTTCGGCACGCTCATGACCGTAGGTAGCCGCGCGATCTTCCGCGGCAGTTCCTTCGTCATCTCTTTCTTCACGTGCACGCCGATGCCGTCGAGCACCCAGTTCTCTTTGAGTGCAGCGATGCCCATCGTCGTCACCATGCACGTGCCGAGTGCGGTCGCGACGAGATCCGTCGGTGAAAACGATTCGCCGCGGCCGTGGTTGTCGACCGGCGCATCGGTCGCGAACGTGGAGTCGGACGGACCGTGCTTGGCGGTGCAATGCAAGCCGCCTTCGTAGTGAACGTAGATGTCGACCATGCAGCCATGATCTACCAACCACGCGTCACGCGCAATTCGGTCAGCTGGTTACGGCGGGCGCGGAACGCACGGTGAGCACCGGACAGTGCGCGAGGCGAATGACGCGCTCCGCGACGCTACCCATGAGCGCGTGAGACAAACCCGTGCGCCCGTGTGTCGACATCACGATCAGATCGGCGTTGTGTTCTTTTGCGGCGCCGATCACGACCTGATGTGCGACGCCTTCCAGCAGATCGGTGCGAACCACAAATCCAGCGTTGGCGACCGCGATCTTCCAGCGCTCCATCTGTTCTTCGAGGTGCGCGCGCAGCTGGTTGATCAGCCCGGGTTCAGGACCCAGGTAGCCAGTCATGGGCATGATGTACGCGGGGTCCTCGTAGGCGTGAACGAGGACAATTTCGGAGCCGAATACTTTCGCGAGGCCTTCGGCGTATCGAAGGGCTTTCTCGGCCGACGGCGAGAAGTCGACCGGGCACAGAATGATTCTGAAGTTGTCGGCCATGCCAGTCATATGCACACCCCCAGCCGGTTTGCCAGGCCACGTACCTGGGGGACGGTTATAGAGCGGATGGGGTCAGTCGGCAGGGAATTCGAAGCGAAAGAGCGGCCCCCCGACGTTCATCCGCAGTGCACACAAGCGGCAGATGAAGTCCTCAAAACTGAGTTCGATCGATCGCCGGATTCGGGCGCTGAACTCGCTCGGGCCTGACTTCGGCTGGCTCGTCTTCCGCGGGTAGCTCGGGGCGCGGGCGCGCCGCTGATGGCTGCGAGCCCCGCGCCGGATCGGACCAGGCTGCAGCCTCTCCGACTCTCGCTGCGGTGTCGCGCGGGACTACCGGCGCGCCACGCCTCGCTGCGGGTGGCTGCAGCGGCGCAGGGACGGAGGCACCGGTTGCTCTAAGCTTCGCTGGATCTTGCGAGCCGAGCGCCGGCGTCGTTTCAGGCACGCCCACCGACCCCGCGTTGGTTGCGCTCGGAACGAACGACTTGGCCCCCTCAGCCTCGGGCTGCGCTGCCGCGGGTTGCGAGACTGCCTGCCGCGACGGCGACGCAGCTTCGAGCTGCGACGGCGTGTTGGGTGCAGGTGGATCGCTGGGGCTTGCCACGGGCTCTTCCTCCGACCCCGCAATGCCCTGCCAAATGCCGTACGCCGCAACGACGATCAAGCATGCCGCGATCGTCCACCGCACGACCGGCCTCGCAAACGCGCCGTCACGTACTCGTGCGGACTCCAGCGACTCACTCGCAAACGGCGTCGACGTACGCAACGTCGTCTCGAGCGACCCCTTGCGCCGCCTCGCGGATGCGGACATCGCAGCAGAACCAGACGGCGCAGCTGGCGGCGGCGAGGAGCGATCGACCCACCGCGGACCACTTCCGGCGTCGCGCAGTGGCGACTGGCGCGACGACTTCGGCCCGCTGGCCACTGCCGGCAGCGGCGGTGGCTGCACGGCTCGCACCACGGGCTCGAGCGACACGTCAGCCTCTTCCACCTGCTTCGTCGCATGTTTTACCGGCGGGACCGAGCTTCCAGCCGGACGTGGCGCGACCAACGTTCCTCCCGCACCTCGCTCGGGTCTGGCTCGCGCATCCACCTTCGACACGAACCTTCCACTCGCGAACGGCTCGAGCGCACTCGCCATCGATTCCGCGCTCTCGAACCGATCCTGCGGACTTCGCGCCATCGCTTTCGCGATGATGTCCGCCAACTCGACCGGCGTTTCCGGCGCCACGCTATCCAACGCTGGCGGCGTCTCGGTCCAAATCTTGATCACGAGATCCGGATAGTTGTCGGCAGCGTACGGCTGCCGCCCACTCAACGACTCATACAGCGTCACACCGAGCGCATAGATGTCGACCCGATGATCGACACCCTTCGAACGCAACTGCTCGGGCGCCATGTAAAACGGCGTGCCCATCACCGTGCCGGTATCGGTCGTCGTCGCTTTCGGAATGCCCGGCGCCTCCGTCAACTTCGAGATCCCGAAGTCCAACACCTTCGCAACGAAGCCCGCCCGGGTCGTACACAAGAAGATGTTTGCCGGCTTGAGGTCGCGATGAATGATGCCCGCAGCGTGCGCGGCCGCGACACCATCCAAACACTCCATCAGCACCTTGCACGCGACGTCGACCGGCAATTTCCCCTCGCGCTCGAGCCGCAACGCGAGCGACTCACCGCGCAACAGCTCCATCACCATGAACATCGAAGAGCCGTGCTCGCCGACGTCGTAGACCTCGACCACGTTCGGATGCTGAAACCGACCGGCGACCTGCGCCTCGCGAATGAAGCGCTTTACGACATCTTCATGCGTCGTGAGCTCGGGCAGCAGCAACTTCAGCGCGAAACGTTTTCCGGTGACGCGATGCGTCGCCTCGTACACCGCGCCCATGCCGCCCATGCCGAGAAGGCGCTCCACCTGATACTTCGCGCCGATGAGCTCCCCGGGCTCCGGCAGTTGCAGCTCCTCAGTCAAAAGTCCCCGATCCTTTGAGACTCGGGAACCTATCACGCTGCGATACCGGTATCTAAGGACTCTCGCCTGAACCGGCCGTGCACAGCGCCGCGATCCTTGCCAGCCCAGAACCGTTGTGGCATTGGGCCGAGAGATGTCGTACGCGCGGGGCAAGGGGACGCGGGGGCGGAGCAACCCTGCATGCGTTTGGAAACATCTCGCGTCGGCTTGGTTGCTGGCCTGCGCGCTCGGGTGCGCAGCAGCACTGACGAGTGGTGGCCGCGCACTCGCGCAAAGCGGTGTAACTGCCACGCCTTCTGGCGATTACGACAGGCTCATTCAGCAAGCGAGTGACGCCTACGGCACGAAAAACTACGAGCACGCGCGCGACTTGTTCGAGCAAGCCCACGTGCTCCAACCGAGCGCCCGCACCTTTCGAGGTCTCGGCATCGCAGCCTTCGCGCTCAATCGATACGCACAGGCGCGACCCGAGCTCGAGGCATCGCTCGTCGATGCGCGCAAGCCGCTCCCACGCGAGCAGCGACGCGAAGTGACCGACATCCTGAACTGGATGAAGCAGAGCCTCGGCACGTTGCGGCTCGAGCTGGCGCCGCCCCACGCGCTCGCGCTGATCGACGACCAGGCCGCGACCGCCGGCACCAACCTGCTCGAGCTCGGCGAACACCAGCTGGTCGTTCGAGCCTCAGGTTACACGCAGCGCGAACAAGCATTTTTGCTCGAGCGCGAGCATCCGCTGACGCTGCGAGTCGAGCTTCAACAAGACGCACGGGCTCTGGTGAGTGCAAGCGCGAGCGCACCCGAACCGAATCTCGCACCCGCTGCGGTGCCGATCTCGCTCCAACCGCGTCGCGACGAGGCACCCTCCGACTCCACGAGTGTGTTCAGCCGCTGGTGGTTTTGGACGATCGCGGGCGTCGTGGTGGCGAGCACGGTCGTGACGGTTTGGGCCGTCACCTATCAGCCGGACCCGCGCTCACTTCCGCAAGGCATTCGGTTGAGCACGCCATGAGCCGCCGCAGCTCACAGCTTCAAAGCGGAGCGCTCGCGGGCCTGCTCCTGTCGTTCGCCGCGTTCGCCGCGTGCCAGGAAGAACCGACGCATACACACATCGTGCTCGACGTTCATGTCGCAAAAGCGATCGAAGACCGGGTGACGAGCGTGGTCGTCCACGCCGAGAAGCGCTCGAGCGCGACGACCGATGACGTCCGCGACGCGAAAGCCTCGTTCAAAGCCGGTGATGCGCCGCGGTTCGTGCTGCAACCGGCCGCAAACCAAGCCCAGCTTCAGGTGCGCATCGTCGCATTGCAGAATCGGGAAGAGATTGCGTCGGCAGTGCTGCGGAGCCGCTACTCGGCTGGCCGAGGCCTGTTCCTCGCTGTCGAGCTCGGCTGCGAGGACGCATACGACCTCGGCGAGCAGTCGGCTTCCGAAGAGCCTGCCAAGCCGATCGACAGCTGCAAGTACAAGAAGACGCCGCGCGCGGGCGCAGCGGGCGGGCCAGCAGCCGGCAGCGGCGGCAAGCCGGCGATGCCGAAAGCCGGTAGCAGTGGTGAAGCTCCGAGCGGCGTCACCGGTGAAGCCGGCGCAGCCGGATCGGACGCGAATCGCGGCACTGGCGGCGCAGGATCCGGTGCGGCCGGCGCGAACGTCGGCGGCGCTGGCGCCGGCGGTGGCAACCCGAGTGCAGGGGCGGGCGGCTCCGCGGATGGCAGCACGGTGAGCAACACGGGCGGACAGAGCGGCGCGGGAACGAGTGGCGCGGGCGCAGGCGGTGCAGCTGGTGGCGGCGGCGCGAGCGGCGAGCCCGGCACGGGGTGTCTAACCTGGCAGGCGGTAGCGACGATCTCCGATGCGATCGAGACGCTGAGCCCGCCGGCCTTCGTCGCCGGCACCGAGCACCGCGACAACCCGACCGAAAACATCCCGAACTTCGTCTGCCGAGCGACGCCCGCCGGGACTGCGACTCAGCTCGTCGGCAAAGCGAGCAAATGGGGTTGTTATCTGCCGGGCCCGGGCGCGACCGCCTACACCGTGATGGACGACCTCGAGATCTTGATCTCGAGCAACACGTCGCCTTGCTTGACGTGGAAGACTCTGAGCCCGACGACCGCGCCGACGAGTCCGCTGATCTTCGGCACGGGCGCGAGTGCCGCGCGGGTTTGCCGTGTCTCGCACGCAGGTGTCGCAGAAGACCGCAACACGAGCGGCGAACGAGTCGGCCAGGTTCGGCTGGAGAGCGGCCAATACGTCTGCCGCTACGAGTACTACTACTACGTCGAAAACATGACGCACGTGAACGAGGCCGGCGAGCTGACGCAGGTCCTCGACCTCGCGCAGTGACGCGGTGGCAACGGCAGCCGTGAGCTGCAGGCCGGTTTGCCCGAAGCGCCGAAACGCGCTTTTTCCGCCGCCGCAACTCGGGCAAACGCGACGGCAAATCGGCCAAATCCGACAACCCCGGCCGGTACGCCCCACGCGCCGCAACCTTCACCGGCCGAGGGTGCACACGTGCCGCCGGTCGAGCGGCATGCGTGATATGAACCGCGTGTGGCGATCGGCGCAGTCTACCGCCCCTTTCTCGAAGTCGCTCGCGAGCACGGCGTCGACGTAGATGCCGTGCTTTCGCAGTTTCAACTGACCTACCACTCGCTGATCGAGGAAAACACTCGACTCACACCCGACCAGGGCCGCGCTCTCGCCAGTGCATTGCGCCGCGCGCTTCCCGAGACGAGTCGCGACGAAGCACTCGGGCTACGCGCCGCAGAGCGCTTCGTCGCCGCGGACGCCGATCTGCTCGGCTACATCATGAGTCATTCGGCGACTCCGCTCGACGCCGCACTCGCCCTTCAGCGACACATGCGGTTACTCGGCGACTCGGCCGACTACCGCGTCGAGACGGAGAACGACCGCGTCAAGCTCAGCTTCGGTCTGCTCGGCGGTCGCCAGATGGTCCCGGACGGACCGGACTTCGTAGTCGCCGCGTTCTTCCGCCTCCTTCACGACGGGTCGCGCGGCCGCACGCGACCGATCGAGATTCAACTACCGCGACCCACGCCGCGCCGACCTGAAATCTACCGGCGCTTTTTCGGCGCTCCGGTGTGCTTCGGCGCCGAAGTGGGCGCGCTGGTGTACGAACACGCCAGCATGCTCGTGCCGTTTCAAGAGCACGACCTGCGCTTGGTCCGCATTCTCACCCAACATGCCGAGGCGTTGATCGCACAGCTTCCACCGACCGACTCGTTGCGCGAGCGCGTCCGCGCGCTGATCGTCGAGGGGCTCGTGCATGGAGAGCTCGGGCTAGAGCAAGTCGCGTGGCGCTGCGGCGTCGGCGAACGGACGCTGCGGCGCCGCCTCGAAGACGCCGGGACCAGCTACCGCGCGCTCGTCGACGAAGTTCGCAAGGAGCGCGCGCTCGTGCTCTTGGAGAACGACGGCAACGTGTCTTGGGTCGCACAGAACCTGGGATTTTCGGACTCCACCGCGTTCGCGCGCGCGTTCCGCCGTTGGACAGGCCGTTTGCCGCACGAACACGTGCGCCTGAAGGCCCAGCCCGAGTAGCCCGAGCCTGTCCGCGCGAGCCGATGACTTTGTCCGGTGCTGCCGCGCCTCCAGCCGGGTCGCCGGCCTAGGTTCGGCGCTTCCAACCCGTGAGGTGTCATGCTCCGCCGGAACCTTTCATGGCTCATCCTCGCCGCTGTCGGCGGCATACCGTCGTGCACGAACGAGCCACCAGTCGGCGCCGAGACCGCCGCGCTGACGCTCGAGCCCGCAGCTCTCAGCGGCGGACGCGCGCGACCGCTCGTCGAAGACATTCCCACGGCCGAAAACCTCCTCTTCACCAGCACCGGCCGACTGTTCGTGAGCAGCGACGGCGGGATCTTCGAAATCGTCCAGGACGGCAGCAGCTATCGCAGTATCCCGCGACATCGAGGCGAGACTTGTGCGTTCGGCGGCATGGTGGAAGTCAGCGGTACGCTCTACGTGAACTGTTACGACCAGGCCAACACGGTCTCGACGCTCTTCGCGGCCTCGCTCAGCGACGCGCCCGAATTCTCTGCGATCCATCAACTGCCCGGAATCCAGCTGGCGAACGGGCTGACGAGTGACGGCACCAGCAACTTGTACGTCGCCGCGACCTTTCAAGGTGTACTGCTGCGCCTGCAGCTCTCCGCGGCGGACCCATTCAAGATCACGAAGCAAGAGACGCTCGTGCCCGACGCAGGCTTATTCGCGAACGGGATCAAGCTCCACGACGGCGCGCTCTACTGGACCAACTTCACGCTCATCATGAGTGCCGAGCTGCAAGGCGACGGCAGTGTCGCGCCGCCGCAAGCGGTCGCCGGTGCGTTCTCGTTCATGGACGACCTCTACGTCGACGATTCCGCAATCCTCGCCGCGGACGCACTCGGCGGCTCGATTCGCTCGTTCGGCCCACGAGGCTTCGAGAACGGCAGCACGCCACCGGGCAGCTTCGACGGACCTTCCGCAGTGCTCCCCGCAGCCGGGCGGCTCGGTCTCGCCGAGGACGCGCTCGTAGTCACCGAGCGCACCGGCGGCCGCGTTTCGGCCTTCACGCCGCGTAAATAAAAAAGGCTCCGCGCGAGAGGGGGGTCTACGCGCGGAGCCTTCCACTAAGCGCCCCAAGGTGGGCTATTTGGGATCAGGGAAAATTCAGTGAGTGTTCGCGAGGTACGGAGTCTCTAGCTGACGCACAGGCTCCTCCTTCGGCTCGAGTGCAATCTCGAACACCTGGTCGAGCGTGTCGACGGCCGTGAACTGGAGCTGGTTGCGAACCTCTTCTGGGAGGTCGTCCAGATCCGCCTCGTTCTCACGCGGCAAGATCACGTGTTTGATGCCCGCCCGGTGTGCGCCGAGCACTTTCTCCTTCACGCCGCCGATCGGAAGCACCCGACCGCGCAACGTGATCTCACCCGTCATCGCGACGTCCTTGCGGACCTTTCGCTTCGACATGGCACTCACGAGGGCCGTGGACATCGCCACACCGGCAGACGGACCATCTTTCGGGATGGCACCCTGCGGCACGTGCACGTGCACCTCGATCGAACCGAGCTGCTCCTGAGGAATCTGCAGCTGCTCGGCTTTCGTCGCAGCGTAAGTCATCGCCGCGCGCGCACTCTCCTTCATGACGTCACCGAGTTGACCGGTGAGGATGAGCGAGACGTTGCCCCAGCCATTCACCTGCAGCGAAGTGTCCGCACCGCGGAAATCCTGCAAGCGCCTGACCGACGCTTCGACGAACATGATGTCGCCACCTGCCGGCGTGTAATACATGCCGGTCGCGAGGCCCACCTCGTTCGACTCGTTCGCGCGCTCCGGCCGCACCTTCGGCCGACCGAGTAACGCACGCACCGTATCTTCAGAGACGTTGCGGTCTACCACTTCGCCCGCCGCAATCTTGCGCGCGAGCTTGCGAACCACCGCACCGATCCTGCGCTCCAGCTGCCGCACGCCGCTCTCGCGGGTGTAGCGACTGATGATCGACATCAACGCTGTATCGCTGAACGTGACGTTTTCGTCCTTCAAGCCGCCTTCTTCGAGCTGGCGCGGAACCAAGTACTCCTTGGCGATGCCAGCCTTCTGAAGCTCGGTGTAGCCGGCGAACTCGACGACCTCCATGCGGTCCAAGAGCGGACCGGGGATATTCTCGATGAAGTTCGCAGTCGCGATGAAGAGCACCTCGCTCAAGTCGAAAGGCACGTTCAAGTAGTGATCCGTGAACGTGTCGTTCTGCGCGGGGTCGAGCACCTCGAGCAACGCGCTCGCCGGGTTGCCCTGATAGGACGCGCCGAGCTTGTCGATCTCGTCGAGCAAGAACACTGGATTGCGCGTGCCGGCTTGCTTCAAGCCCTGCACGATTCGACCCGGCATCGCGCCGACGTAGGTACGCCGGTGCCCGCGGATGTCCGCCTCGTCGCGAACGCCGCCGAGCGCGATTCGCACGTACTCGCGACCGAGTGAACGCGCGATCGACTTACCGATCGAGGTCTTGCCCACGCCCGGAGGTCCGACGAACAACAAGATCGGACCCTTGGCCATGGCTTTGGCCTTCTCGGCCTTCTTCGCCTTTTCCTTGTCGACGGGCTTGTCGCCGCCGTCGGCTGCAACCGCCTCGGGATCCGCGACCACCTGCTCGGCAGTCTTCTTGGCGTGCAACTGACGTACCGCCAAGAACTCGAGGATGCGGTCTTTCACCTCTTGGAGGCCGTGGTGATCGGCCTGCAGCACGTTCATGCCGTGTTGCAGATCGAGGTTGTCGTCGGACCGCTTGTCCCACGGCAACTCCACCATCCACTCGAGGTAGTTGCGGATGACTTGGCCTTCCATCGACTCGCGACCGGAACGGCTGAGCCGCGCCAACTCGCGATTGACTTCAGCTCGCGCAACCTTCGGAAGATCGAGCGCAGCCAAGCGCTCTTTCAGCTCGGAGAGACTATTGTCGTCGTCGTCCTCGCCGAGCTCCTTCTGGATTGCGCGCATCTGCCCGCGCAAGAACATCTCGCGCTGCCGTTCGCCGAGCTCTTCCTGCACCTGAGTTTGGATCTTCTCCTGTGCTTCGAGCTCGGTGTTCTGCCGCTGGATCTGGACGAGCACGCGCCGCAACCGATCTTCGACCGCGGTGGTCTCGAGCAACTCTTGCTTCTCGGCGATGCCGAGCTCCATGTGGCCGGCGACGAGGTCGGCGAACTCGCCTGCCTCTTTCACCTCGTCGACGATGCGAGCAAGCATAGCGTCGGGCACGCCGCGCTTCTTACCGAGCTCGATCGCGCGCTCGCGGGTCTCGCGGAACAGCGCAGTGAAGTTCGGATCCTCGACGTCGGGTGGCGGCACTTCTTGCACCGGCAACACGATCGCCTCGAGCCGATCCTCGACCTCGCGATATTCGATCGCACGTGCGCGCTCGACACCTTCGACGAGCAGCTGCACGCCCTTCTGACCCCGTTGCGCGTGTGTGATGCGCGCCACAACACCCATCGGATACAGGTGTTTGGCTTCGGGTTTATCCACGTTCTCGCGCTGTGCTACGACGAACACGCGCTGATCGTGTTTGGCTGCGTGCTCGATGGCACGCAGAGAAAATGAACGCCCAACCGAGATCGGCAACGTCACTCCTGGAAAGACGACGGCGCCGCGGAGGGGGATAACCGGTAGCGTTTGACGTTCTGACATGGGTCACCTACCGCCCGCGAAAAACCCCACGAAAACCGCGGGGAATCTTCAGAGCTTTTTCCAAGCTAACCATCACTCGGGGCCTGACAACTGCGACACAGCTGGGTGGGCTTTGTAGCTGGCTAGTACGTGGTACATGAGGCTCATGGACGACGTCGTCATCCCTCTCGTGAAGGATTTGCACTTCGAATACGGGGTGCTCGAGCAAGTGTCGCCGAACGTGCGCCGCCTCATTGCGCATAACCCTAGTCCTTTTACGTATGCCGGAACCGGCACCTACGTCGTAGGGCGCGGGAGTGTTGCAGTGATCGACCCCGGGCCTGCGTCGATTGAACACATCGACAACCTGGTGCGCGCGCTCGAAGGCGAGACCGTCTCGCACATTCTGATCACACACACACACCTGGATCACTCGCCCGGTGCGCGCTTGTTGAAGGAACGCACGGGCGCGCGCACGTACGGCTACGGGCCGCACGGCGGAAGTGAGCGCCCCGAAGACAAGGTCGAAGAAGGCGCGGACTTCGCGTTCGTGCCGGACGTGACCACGAAACACGGCGACGTGATCGATGGCAAAGACTTCAGCATCGAAGCTGTCCACACGCCCGGCCACTGCAGCAATCACCTGTGTTTTCAGCTGCAGAGCGAGAAGCTTTTGTTCAGCGGCGACCACGTGATGGGCTGGTCGACGAGCGTGATCTCTCCGCCGGACGGCAACATGGCGGACTACTTGCGGAGCCTAAACTTATTGTTAGGTCGCGACGACGCGCGCTACTTGCCGACACACGGCCCCGCAATCGAGGACCCAAAGCCGCTGGTAGCGGCATTCATCGCGCACCGCCAAGCGCGCGAAGCACAGATCCTCGAGTGCCTCACGGCGGGACCTTCCACCATTCAAGCGATGGTTCCGAAGATGTACGCAGCAGTAGCCAAGGCGCTGTATCCAGCCGCTGCGCGTTCTGTGTACGCGCACGTACTGCACATGCTGGAGACGCGTACCGTCGCGACCGACGAGCCAGCCACGCTGACGGCGACGTACCGTTTACCCTAACCATTGGATCGGGGTTCGCAACTGCCGGCGTCTGCGCGGGGCGTCAGTCCTCGCGCGAGAGCACGATGTACAGAGCCGAGTCGCGCCGCAGCACGCGCAGGAGCGCGGTTCCGTCTGCGAGCGCAGCGTCCACATCGGCCGGCGCCTGAACCACCTTTCGGTCGGCCTCGATGATCAAGTCGCCCTGGGCGAGCTCCGCGCGGTCCGCGCTCGAGCCGCGCTCCACGTTCACGACGAGCGCACCTTGCTTGCCACGATAGCCGAGCCGCCCTGCCCGCTCCGGCGTCAGCGGCTCGAGTGACAGCCCGAGGTCGCGACGTTCCGCCGGAGTGCCGCGCGCCGGCTTCGGAGCTTTCTCCGCTTTTGTGGTGCTCTGCTTTTCGACCGTCACCACTGGGACGGTGAGCGACTTGCGATCGCGCACGAGACTCAGCTGCACGTTCGCGCCGACCGCTTTCTCGAGCAAGAGGCGCAGCAAGTCCCGATGCTCTTTGATCGGCGCACCGTCGAGCGCGACGATCACGTCGCCCGCTTTTACGCCGGCCTTCTCCGCCGGCCCACCACCCACGACGCTGCTCACGAGCGCGCCGCCCTTACCTTCCACGCCGAACTGCTTTGCGAGATCGATCGTCAGAGGTTGAAACGCGACGCCGAGATAGGGTCGCCGCACGCTGCCCTTGTCGATCAGTTGATCGGAGACGACCCGGGCGAGGTTCGAAGGGATCGCGAAACCGATCCCGGTGCCGCCGCCGATGATCATCGTGTTGATGCCGAGGACTTCGCCCTTCAGGTTCACGAGCGGCCCGCCCGAGTTGCCCGGGTTGATGCTCGCGTCGGTTTGTAAGTAGTCCCCGATCTCGTTCTGGCGCATCTCACCGCGCCCGACTGCGCTCACCACCCCGACCGTGACCGTGTAGTCGAGCCCGAACGGAGATCCGATCGCCACGACCCACTCGCCCGGCCGCGCTTTACTCGAATCCGCGAAGCGCGCCGACGTGAGGTTCTTGGCTGAGACTTTGACGACGGCCAGATCGGTCGCGTCGTCGATCCCGACCGTCTTACCGACCAAGTGCTGGCCGTCCTTGAACACGACCTCGACGCGGCTCGCCCCCTCGACGACGTGCTTGTTCGTCAGGATGTACCCGTCGGTGCGGATTACGACGCCGGAGCCCGTGCCTCGTTGCACCTGGTACTGGTCGCGCGGGTTCTGTGCGTCGAACCAGTCCCCGAACGGAAAACCTTCGAACGGGTTCGCCGACAGCTTGCGGCGCGACTCGATCCGCATCGCGACCACCGACGGCGACACCGAGTCGGCGACGGTCGTAAACGCAGTCTGCACCGCCTCGGCGCCGCTCAGGGCGGCAGCCGCCTTCGGCCCTGCAGCGCTCGGCGGCGGGGTCTGCGACTGGGCTGACGCGATTTGCGACTCCGGCGCTGCCGCGAGGCACCCGACCAGCACGCCCAACGAAGCCCTCGCGACCTGTCGCCGTGCCCACCCGGCCCTCGTGCCGCTCATGCTCAGCCTCCAGCTCCGACGTGCCCGCGTCGACTCGCTTCCGCATTCTGACTTGCCGCGGACGCCACGTCGATTTAGCCCGCGAAGCCAGGCCTTTACTGCGCAGGCGTTGCGTGGTGGAGCCCACGACGTAAAGTGGACGCGCATGCGCGCACAGGTCTTCGTCTTCACGTTCAAAGAGGGGCTATTTGCCAAGCTCGCCCACGATCTGCGCTTGTCCGTCACCTCGTTCGAAATTCGACTCGAGGCAGGCCAGGTTCGCGCGACGTTCGATGCGAGCTCACTGCGTGTGGATGGCGTCGCGCACCGCGGCAAGGTCGACCGAAGTGTTTTATCCAACGGCGACAAAGCGGAGATCGAGGAGACCATCCGCAAAGAGCTGCTCGAGATCGCCGAGCACCCGCGGATCGAACTGAAGGGCACGCTGAAACGTGATCCAACGGGCTCCGCCGTCGAAGGTCAGCTGCACTTACACGGCCATGCGCAGGGGCTCAGCATACCCCTGCGACTGGTAAGCGAGCGCATCGTCGGAGAAGTCGAGCTCGTGCCGTCGAAGTTCGCGATCCCGCAGTACAAAGCGTTCATGGGTGCGATCGCGCTCCGAGACCGCGTGGTCGTTCGCGTTGAATTGTTCGAAGAACTCGCCAAACTCGAAGCAATCGCAAATAGCGGCGAAGCGACTGTGTTTGAGCCCGCCTAAAGCGTGCGTATTTAGCCAGCGTTTGGGCATTGCAGCCAGGCCGTTAGTCCCGATTTGGAGTGCATTGGGCTTCGCCGCACTTGTTGGATCGATGCGCACACGCTGCGGCACATATGGCTGCGATTGGAGTTCGATGGTACGCAACCGCGCTCGGGTGATGGCAACGACGAAGCTCGCGGTGTTGGGGTTTCTGACCGGCTGCGGCTCCGGATGGCGGAGCCTTTCGCTAGGCTGCGCGTTGCTCTGTGCTTGCAGCGTCTACGACGCCCAGCTTCTGCCGTCGCGCTCCGACGGCCTCAAGGAGGTCGACGGCGGCACCGGCGGGCCTGTCGCTGATGGCGGCGAAAGAGACGCCGCGGTCGTCGAATGTGCGAGCGACGAACTCGCGCGCTGTGAGCGGTCGCACGCAGAAGCCAACTGCGTCGAGGGCACGTGCGTGATCCAGCGCTGTCTCGACGGCTACGTGGACTGCGATGCCAACTCCGAGAACGGCTGCGAAGCGAAGCTCGACACGGCCCAAAACTGTGGGCTGTGCGGCGCGGCGTGTCGTTACAACCGCGCGAGCGCTTCGTGTACGGCAGGCTTGTGTGCGCTCGCGAAGTGCAACCCCGGGTATGCCAACTGTGATGGCGACGATGACAACGGGTGTGAGACCGACCTCAACACGTTGTCGAACTGCGGCGAGTGCGGGAAGACCTGCGGCGCTTCCGATAACGCCAACCCGGGTTGCAAAGATTTGAAGTGCGGCGTCGGGACCTGCATCGGCCCGTTCGGCGATTGCGACAGCGATGCGGCGAACGGCTGCGAACAGCAGCTCAACACGGCCGCCCACTGTGGTAAGTGCGACGGCAAGTGTGATCCCGCGCACGGCGACGGCACGTGCGACAGCGGCAGTTGTGTCGTGACGAAGTGTGATCCTGGCTTCGCCGACTGTAACGGCGTCGCCGCGGACGGCTGCGAGACCGCACTCGACAGCGCCGACCACTGCGGCGCGTGCGGCACGTCCTGCAAGCTTCCGCACGTCACCCACCCGAGCTGCGAAGCCGTCGACGGCGGTGGCTTCCGCTGCGTCGTGACGCACGCCTGCGATCCCGAGTCGGCGCCGTGCACGGTCGGCGCGCTCGAGAACGGTTGCGAAGAAGGTTACAGCGACTGCGACAAGGACACCGCGAACGGCTGCGAGGCCGACCTCGCACGTTCGACGAACTGCGGAACTTGCGGGACGTCATGCGTGAAGGTGAACACCGTGAGCGAGTGTCGCGAAGGCAAGTGCGCTGACACCGGCTGCGGGCCGGGCGCGGCGACCTGCGGTGGCAACCAGTGCAAGTTGCTCGCGACCGATCCTCAGAACTGCGGCGCTTGCGGCACCATTTGCAGCGGAAACGCGACTCTGTGTGCGGGCGGCAAGTGCACACCTCAAATCTGCACGAACAACCGCGCGGACTGTGATGGCGATCAAGGCAACGGCTGCGAAGTCGATTTGACGGCCAACGACAACTGCGGGGTGTGCGGCCAGCGTTGCCCGAATCGATCGCACACGACTGGCGTGTGTCGCGGCGGGACCTGCGGCATCGGCACCTGCGAAGCGGGGTGGACAGATTGCCACGGCGACCCGAACAACGGTTGCGAGGTCAACATCCGCACGTTGAACGATTGCGGCGATTGCCAAAAAGCCTGTATCGCGCCGAACGCGCAGACCGCCTGCAACAACAACGGTCAGTGTTCGATCAGTCAGTGCACCGATGGCCGCGGCAACTGCAACACCAACCTCGCCGATGGTTGTGAGGCCGACTTCAGTCTTCCGACGACGTGCGGCGGTTGCAACAACGTGTGTGCGTCGCTGATGGATGTCCTGTCGTCGAGCTGCGAAGGTGGCAAGTGCGACCTCGTCTGCGGAACGGGTCGCGCCGATTGTGATGGCATGCCGAGCAACGGCTGCGAAGCCGATCTCACGAGCTCCGCGAGCTGCGGCAGCTGCATGAACAACTGCACGACGCTTGCAAACGTCGCCTCGGCGACGTGCACCGCCGGCACGTGCGGCAAGATCATGTGCCGTCCCGGCTTTGCCGATTGCAACGGCAATCCGGCGGACGGCTGCGAGCGCTCGCTGAACAGCTTGACCGACTGCGGCGCGTGCGACCGCGCGTGTGCACCGGCGCACGCGCAAAGCCAATGCACGAACGGCACGTGCGGTTTGATGCAGTGCGATCGCGGCTTCGCGGACTGCAACAATCGCCCGACCGACGGCTGCGAGACGCCGCTCAGCACGGCGCAGAACTGCGGAAGCTGCGGCAACTCCTGCGCGAACAACGGCACCTGCAACAACGGGCGCTGTGGTTGCACGACCGACGCCGAGTGCGGATATGGCAATAGTTGTTGCGACGGCACCTGCGCGGACACGTCGACCACGTGTTTCCTCTGGCCGTGCTTGCCGGGAACCGATGCTCAATCTTCGAATGGGAACTGCGGAGGCTGCGGCGGCGTATGCATCTTCTGCTGCCAGGATATCGCGGCGTCGACCCCGCCCCCGCAGTGATGCGGGTGATCCGGTGATGCGGTGATTAGCGAAGCGTCAGCCCGCCGTCGACGACCAGCACTGTGCCCGTGGTGAACTTCGCGTCGAGCAAGTAGACCGCGGCTTCGGCAACCTCGTCGGCCGTACCCAAACGTCCGAGCGGATGCAGCGCTGCAAGGTGTGAGAGTTGCGCCGCCAACCGCTGCAGCTGCTCGGCGGCAGGCAATGCGGCGTCCTCGGCTCTACGCAGCACGTGGATCATGTCCGTGTCGATGATCCCGGGCGCAACCGCATTCACGCGGACCTGGTGCGGGGCAAGTTCGAGCGCGAGTGCCCGTGTCCACGCGATCAGCGCCGCTTTGGACGCGGCGTAGGCGGCGGTGCCTTCGGCCGGGTTCGTCGCGAGCGTGCTTGCGACGTGCACGATCGCCCCGCCGCTACCCGCTGCGACGAGCTCGCGTCCGACCTGCTGGCTCAGCGTGAACGCCGCGGTGAAATTCACCGCGAGCTGCGCCTCCAGTTCGGCACGTGTGACCTCGAGCGCCGGCGTGTAGCGCACGATGCCGGCGCAGTGCACAAATGCATCGAGCCCGCCGAGCGCTTCCTTCGCACGCGCCACGAGCGTGTCGACTTGCGCAGGCTCACTCAGCTCGGCTTGCAATCCGATGCTACCCGGCGTCTCCACGATCACGTCGCGCAAGTGCGCGAGTGTCCGCGCCGACAGTGCGAGCTTCGCTTCTCGCGCGTGCAACCTGCGCGCGACGGCACGACCGATGCCTCGACTGGCACCGGTCACGAGCACTCTCACTGAAAGCCCCCGGCCTCCGGCTGAACCTCGGCCGGCTCACCTTGCACTGCGATTTCGTCACCCTCGATGAAACGCGGCGAGTCGACGCACAGGATCGACTGCATGCGATCGGTCGGGTTGTGATAGCTGTGCGCCGCGTTTTTCGGCCAGCGATGCGCGGTGCCCTTCAGCACGGGCTTTCCTTGGCACCACAAGCCTTCCGACAGGACGAGCTCGGACTCCTGCATCACGTGATGCACGTGGAGCGGGATGCTCGCGCCGGGCGTGAGGTTCAACCGGTAGATGCCGGCATCGCGCGTCTCGTGAATGATCTCGACGATACCGAACGGCTTGTCCTCGCGCAGCATCGTCGCAAAGCCCTTGTCGCGTTCGATCGTCAGCGACGGGATCGCGATGCCTTCGAGGACCTTTGGTTTTTCGAGCCGGATGCGGACGCGTTCGAGCTGCGCTCGCTTCTCACCCGGGGCAGGCGGTGCGAGCAGGTAACACGCAAGCGCATGGGCCGCGGTCTCGAGCATACGAAACCGGCAACTCTGTAAAAGGAAGCGCAACTGCGTCGCGATCGACGCGTAGTCCACGCTCGCGCCGAGCGACTCTCGACGTGCGGCCGGCTCGGTATCCAGGCTCATCGCGACGTCGAGCCGCAGCGGCTGCGGCACCTGCCGCTCGGTCGGGTACAGCCCGACTACGCAATTCACTTCGATGTCCCGCAGCTCGATGAGATCCACTGTTTCCTGCCTCGTCCCCTCAGCATAGCGCACCTGGGACAGTGCTAGAGTCGGGCCGAAATGAACGAGACCTCGCACAGCGCGTTTCGCCCCGTGCCGCGCACCGGCGTCATCTACGTGATGACCGAAGCCGAACGGCTGGGCTTCAAGATGCACCATCCGGACTGGTGCAACCTCGGCCAGGGCCAACCGGATACCGGGGAGCTGCCGGGCGCTCCAGAGCGGCGCAAGCACGTGGTGATCGAGCAGCTCGATCAAGACTACGCGCCCGTCGGCGGCCTGTGGGAGCTCCGGGAGACCATCGCGTCGCTCTACAACAACCTGCTGCGCCGCGGCATGCCGTCGCAATACTCTGCCGAGAACGTCGCGGTCTCGGGTGGGGGTCGCGTCTCGTTGATGCGCGCATGCGCTGCGATCTCGTCGGTGAACCTCGGGCACTTTCTGCCGGACTACACCGCGTACGAAGAGCTGCTCGACATCTTCCGGCGATTTACGCCGATCCCGATCCTGCTCGATCCCGAGAGCGGCTACCGCTTCAGCGCGGAGCAACTCGAGCGCGAGATTCTGGGGCGTGGTCTCGGCGCGATTCTGATGAGCAATCCGTGCAACCCGACTGGCAAGCTCGTGCACGGCGAAGAGCTCGCGCGCTGGGTCGGGCTGGCGCGCTCACTCGACTGCAGCTTGCTCGTCGACGAGTTCTATTCGCACTACATCTGGCAGGGCGATAAACCGATCGTGTCGGCGAGTGAGTTCGTGGAAGACGTCGAGCGCGATCCAGTCGTCGTGTTCGATGGGCTGACGAAGAACTGGCGCTATCCAGGCTGGCGCGTCACCTGGACGATCGGGCCTCGGCGCGTGATCGAAGCGGTCACCTCGGCGGGCTCGTTTTTGGATGGTGGAGGCTCTGCGCCGATGCAGCGAGCGGCGGCTGAGATCCTCACGCCCGAACACGCCGAACGGGAGACCCAAGCGATCCGCACGGCGTTTCGGCACAAGCGCGACGTGCTCTTGAAAGGTCTCTCCGCACTCGGCGTTCGCTTCGATGCCGAGCCCGAAGGCACGTTTTACGCGTGGGGCGATTTGAGCCGACTGCCCGCGTCCGTGAACACCGGCGAAACCTTCTTTCGCGCAGCGCTGCAGAAGAAGGTCATCACGGTGCCGGGCACGTTCTTCGACGTCGACCCCGGACAACGCCGCCACGGGCGCCCGTCGCGGTTTCGGCATCACGTGCGATTTTCGTTCGGTCCCGAATTGGCGCGGATCGAACTAGCGCTCGCTCGGTTAGGCGAGGTTGTCGCCGAGGCGCGCTGAATAGGCGACTGAATCCACGGGGCAGGGGCTGCGTCTGTGCTTCGAATAAGGCTGGATCTCATGGACATCTGCGGCAATCTCCGACATCTGATTTTGGCGTCCGTGGTCGCGCTCGGCGGCTGCATGTGGTCGGCTAGCGCGAGCACCGGCACCACGGTGGGTCACGAGTCCGAAGCCGATGACGACGCTGCGGCTCGTGCGCGTGCTGAGCGGCGCGCGCGGGATCGCGAACGCGAACAGGCGCGGGCGAGGGAAGAACAGCAGCGCGAGCGCGAGCGGTCCGTTGCGCATGCACCTGCGGCTGGCAGCGACGACGACAAGGTCGCGTCGCGACGCCGGCAAGCGGCCCAAGAAGACGAGCAGCGGCGCGTCGACGAAGACGCGCAGAAAGCCATCGCACGCCACGAGGAAGACGCGGCGCGGCAGCAGCGCGAGATCGACGAGCAAGCGGCGCGTGACCGCGCGGAAGCCGATGCACAAGCCCAGCGCGACCGTGAAGCGGCCGAGCAAGCCTCGCGCGATCGTGCGGCGGCGGCGCAAGCTGCGGCCGATCGGCGCAATGCGGGTACGCTGCGCGTGCAGAGCGTGCAGCAGCAAGATTCACGTGCGGCCGCGATCGCGGCTACGCAAACCGATCGCAAGAAGCAGATCGAGGACACGGCCGAGAAGAAGAAGCAGGCGGTGCGAGAGTCGCTCGCACGGAACCGTTCGCAGGTCTTGGCCGAGGCGGAGCGAGAGAAAGCCCGTTTGCGGGCAGGCAAGCACGCTGAAGAAGAGTCAGCGCCGAGCGGAAGCGGTCTGAAGGACGCGACGAAGGCCGCATCCGACGACAAAGGTCCTTGGCACTGAGCAGCACGAGTTCGAGTGCACCCGCATTCGGATCGTGTACGATCGTCGCAGGACAATCGGCGTTGTGCCTGGTACGGTGCGCGCCCCGACTTCCTCCAAGGTAGGCAGCTCGGTCCCAGTGTGCGCGGCTCACGTGCTCACGCCGATCGCATCATGACCACGCCGAACGACGCGGAGAAACGACCTGAAGACGAGGCCTATCTCGAAGAGGTCGAGGTCGTCCGCGTCGGCGAGCGCGAGATTCTGCTGGTCGGAACCGCTCACATCTCGGCGGAGTCGGTAGCGCTCGTGCGAGCAGTCATCGAGCGTGAGCGCCCGGACTGCGTGTGCGTCGAGCTCGACGAGCGGCGCTACCAAGCGCTGTCCGAGAAGAATCGCTGGGAAGGCCTCGATCTACGCGAGGTCATCAAGCACCGGCAACTCGCGACCCTGCTCCTGAACTTTCTGTTGTCGTCCTATCAGCGGAAGCTCGGCCACAAGCTCGGGGTGACGCCCGGCAGCGAGCTACTCGAAGCAACGCGCGTCGCGGATGAGCTGAAGATCCCCGTCCGACTGTGTGATCGCGACGTCCGCATCACGCTGCGGCGCGCTTGGGCCGCGCTGTCCTTACTCGAGAAGAGCAAGTTGCTCGCGACCGCGGTCGCCGCCAGCGTGCAAGAGCAGGAACTGAGCGAGGAAGAGCTGCGCCGGATCCGCCAGCGCGACGTGCTCACGGAGCTCATGGCTGAGCTCGGGCGCGTGATGCCCGCGCTCAAGCGCGTCTTGATCGACGAGCGCGATGCCTATCTCGCGCACAAGATCCTCGAAGCGCCGGGTCGCAAGATCGTAGCGGTCGTCGGTGCGGGCCACGTGTCCGGCATGCGCGATAGCTTGCTCCGCGGAGCCGAGGTCGATCTGGAGGAGGTGCTTCGCATCCCCCAAACGCCCCTGATCTGGCAGCTCGTCGGTTGGGGCGTCCCGGCGGCGATCATCGCGTCGATCGTGGGGATCGGTTTTACGAAGGGCGCTGCGGCTGCCGGCCATAACGCGCTCTATTGGGTGCTCGCGAACAGCATCCCGTGTTCGATCGCGAGCGCACTCGCATTCGGCCATCCGATCACGGTGCTGGCGGCGTTCGTCGCGGCGCCGTTCACGAGCCTGTCGCCGCTGATCGGCGCCGGGCACGTCACGGCGTTCGTGCAGGCCTACGTCTACCCGCCGCGCGTACACGAATTCAATTCCGTAACCGATGACATCGGTGTGCTGTCGAACTGGTGGCGCAGCCGTCTGCTGCGAGTGCTCCTCGTGTTCATCTTGAGCAGCTTCGGAGGCCTCATCGGCGTATGGATCGGCAGCGTTCGCATCCTGTCCAATCTGTTCTGAAGCCTGGCCTGCTGCTGACGGCGGCGGCGCTCTTCGCAGCGTGCGCCGGCCTCGGCGCGCAGTCGGTGCATCCGAACCCCGAACGCATCGAGCGCGTTCCACTGCCGGGAGCCTCGGCGAAGAACTACGTGACGACGAGCGTTGGCGGCAGCCACCTGTTCGACGATCCGAGTGGCGCACTTCCGCAAGCGTTCGAGCACGCGTTGCAGGCACGCGGGGTGGCGTTGCAGGGCGATGTGCGGCTCACCGAGTTGTCGCGGTTCATCGCGAACCTCGTCTCGCCGGATGGATCGATGCCAAGCCAAGCTGCGATCGACGCGGCAGCGCGACACTTGGGGTTGGTCGAGCCGACGCCGCACTTCGTCGTGGTCGGGACCGACGCGCGCGAAGGCGTCGCGGAGCGATTGCAGGAAGACATCGAAGCGCTGCTCGCGGAACGCGCGTACAGCCACTACGGCGGAGTGATGCAGGAGCGCGACGGGATCGCGCTCTACGTCGCAGCGCTAGTGTTTCGCTTCGTCGAGCTAGCGCCGGTGCCGCGGCAGCTCGAGCTGGGTGATGCGATCACGCTTTCAGGTTCACTCACGCACGGTCACACCTCACCCGAGCTCGCGATCACGGAGCCGGATGGGCGGGTCGTGCGTGGCGCGCCGAGTCGCGGCAATGCGTTGCAATTCGAAGTCCCGGTGCATACGCGGGGCGTGTATCGCGTGGAAGTGCTCGGTCAAGGGCCGCAGGGGATCACGGTCGTCGCGAACTTTCCGGTCTACGTCGGGGAAGCGCCGCCCGAGAGCGTGCAGATCGCGAGTGCGGACAGCGGGCCCGTCGACGCGCAACGTGCGGCAGAAGCTCTGCTCGAGATGGTGAACACGGAGCGCGCGAAGGTGAAACTGCCGGCGCTCGCGTTGGATGCGACGCTGAGCAAGGTCGCGCTCGCACACGTCGACGACATGCTGGAGCACGGGTTCGTCGCTCACACTTCGAAAACGACGGGCAGTGCAGCCGATCGCGTCACGCGGGCAGGCGTGAAGACCAGCATCGTGCTCGAGAACATCGGGCGCGGGTACAGCCTGCGCGAAGTGCACGATGGTTTGCTCGCGAGCCCTGGGCATCGCGGGAACATCTTGCACGAGCTCGTGAATCGGATCGGAATCGGGATACGTGCGACGCCGGAGTCGGGCCACACCGCGTATCTCGTGACGGAAGTGTTCACGCGGGCGACGCCGAAGTTGGATGGCGATGCGACCGAAGACTTGTTGTCGCGCATCAACGCGAAGCGGAAGTCGCTCGGGCGTGGGCCGCTAAAGACGGACGGCACGTTGGAGGGGCTCGCGGAGAAGACTGCGGCGCGTTACTTCACGCGGCCGCCGCCCGAGGATCAAGCCTTGATGCAGAGCGTGCGCGAGCAGCTCGTGCAGGCGAAGTTGCCGGCGAGGAGCGTCGGGGCGGTGTTGACGGTCGCGAGCAGCGTGCAGGAGCTGAGCGAGCTCGATGCCGTGCTCGAGTCGGGGTTGAAGTTGATCGGAATCGGTTTGTCTCAAGGGACGAGACCCGACACGCCCGAAAACGCGTTGTGCGCGGTGCTGCTCTTGGGTCAGTGACCGGCGTCGTCGTCGCTGCCGGCGTCGTCGAGTTGGGGCGGCGTGCCGCCATCCAGCAACTGCCAGCCACCGCCGCCGCTGCCAGCTTCATAGATGCCGGCGGCGCCGAAGCCGCCCGCGCCGAAGCCGCCCGCGCCGAAGCCGGCGAAGCCGCTGCCGGCGGGCGGCGGCCCGGGAGCCCCTGCGACTGTAGCGAAGGGGGGAGTCCCGAACGGACCGCGATCGTCCGGAGGAAACGCGAAGCCCTCGGCTCCAGGTTCGTCGAACGTGTTGCAGCTCGCGACCAGAGCGAGAAGCCCGCACCCCAACGGCAGTAAGAACCCTCGCCTCACCGATCACGCAATAACCCAAGCGACCGCGACGTGCTACTCGCGATCGCCAGGGTCAGTGCTCGAGCGTCCCAGCTAGTGTTGCTCTAGTGCCGGGTCGAGGGCGGCGGTGGTGGAGTTGCCGCTTCCAATAACCACGCCTCGCTCGACATGAACTCGACGCCATCCGCGATCTCGAGCTCGAGCAAGTCGGGGTGATCCGTCACGACGCGCCGCACGCCGGCGATCTTCGCCGCCGAGATCAGCGCGTCTTTCCAGGCGTCGGGCCCGTGTTCCCCGCTGTCGCTCACGATCTGGACGAGACCGCGAATGAGCGCGAGCTGGCTTTCGACCGCTTCGTCTTTGAAGCCTGGAACTCGCGAGAGCATGTCGCGCACGCGCGTCAGGATCCATTCGGTCGCCGCGCCAGAAGCTTTGTCGCGAAGCACGCGACGCGCGACTTGTTCCGGCGCGCTTCCGAGCGCGACCGATGCGTTGACATAGATGTCTGGCCCCAAAACCACCTGCTGCGTCACGACATTCTCCCGCGCAGCGCCGAAGTCAGGACGCTTCTCCGGCGACTCCCGCGAGTATTCGAGGATTCGGTCGTGGGGCGTCAAGTCTTGCGCGACACCGATCGTGGGATACGAGCGCCGGTCGCCTAAACGTTACGTCGGAGACTGCGCAAACACGCCGGCTACATCGACGGCAGTGGACTGAGATGTGACACAGCGCGCGTCATCGCCCACCAGAATCGCAGGTTGTCAGTGTTCGTGTCGCAACTCGCGCTGACTCGGGTCGATGTCGATTCGTCACGATGCGAAGGCGCATACAAACGCAATACAAACCGATGCTCTCGGCGGCATACCCCATTCAGCAGTTATGTCTACATCAGCGCACATCTGAAGTGGCGGGGCGCTCGGCAGCGGGTTTTCGCGTCGAATACGTTGCCCACTTGCGTCTCGGCGCGGCTGGTCGTACAAGCTTTTCGGCCACACGGCCAGAATCCCGTTGTAGTCACGACGCCCTGTTTGGAGTATCTAGCGAACCCTGAGCGTGGGTCGCCTGCCCTGTGATGTCCTGCGCGTCCCCCACGAACGGGCGGACGTAGGCGGCGCAGGGGGCTACCCCGGAGTCGAATTCAGAATGAGTCAAAAGGTCGAAACGCCCTCGCGAGCGAAACGCCTTCGATCGCTATTCACGTCCCCCGAGATGACCATCTTGATGGAGGCCCACAACGGCCTGTCGGCGAAGTTGGCTGCCGAAGCCGGCTTCGAAGCCCTGTGGGCGAGTGGTCTATCCATCTCGGCGGCCCTCGGTGTCCGGGACAATAACGAAGCCAGCTGGACTCAGGTGCTCGAAGTGCTCGAGTTCATGAGCGACGCAACCGACCTGCCGATCCTACTCGACGGCGATACCGGCTACGGCAACTTCAACAATGTGCGCCGCCTGGTGCGCAAATTGGAGCAGCGCAGCGTCGCTGGCGTCTGCCTCGAGGACAAGCTGTTCCCGAAGACGAATTCGTTCATCTCGGGCGAGAAGCAGGCGCTCGCCGAGGTCGATGAATTTTGCGGCAAGCTGCGCGCGGCCAAGGACACACAAACCGATTCGGACTTCGTCGTCGTCGCGCGGACCGAAGCGTTCATCGCGGGCTGGGGCCTCGAAGAGGCGTTGCTGCGCGCGACTGCGTACGCGGACAACGGCGCCGATCTCGTGCTGGTTCACAGCAAGCGCAGTGACAGCCAAGAGATCATGGCGTTCATGAAGCAGTGGGATAACCGGATCCCGATCGTGATCGTGCCAACGAAGTACCCGTCCGAACCGCTGCAGAAGTTCGTCGATGCCGGCCTGAGCAACTTCATCTTCGCGAATCACGCGCTGCGCAGCGTCGTCACGATTCTGCAGCGCAACCTGCGGATCTTGCACGACACGCGCGACCTGATGTCGATCGAGAAAGAGATCGCGTCGGTAAACGAAGTCTTCCGGCTGCAAAACGTGCAAGAGCTCAAGACATCGGAAGAGCGGTACTTGCCGGCGACCGAGTCGAAAGAGCTCGGCGCGCTCGTGCTCGCTGCGTCGAAGGGCGACTTCGGCGACCTCGTGAAGGACAAGCCGAAAGCCATGTTGCGCTTGCGCGGCAAGCCGATCTTGGCCTGGCACGCGGACGCGTTTCGCCGCCAGGGCATCCGCCGCATCGCCGCCGTCCGCGGCTATCGCAAAGAAGCGATCGACCTCGGAAGTTTGCAGTACTTCGACAACGACAAGTACGCGGAGACGGGCGAGCTCGCGTCGCTCTACGCTGCGCGCGACTTTTTGAAGGGCGACCTCGTGATCGCCTACGGCGACATCGTGTTCGACGACTTCATTCTCGGAAACCTGTTGCGGCAGGACGGCGACATCAGCTTGGCGGTCGACGGCGCGTGGAAACTTCGCGATCGCGCGGACGCCAAGCGCGACCTCGTCGTGACCAAGGGCGCGTACGATCCGCTCGGCAAGACGAGCTGCACGCTCCAGACCATCGGCGCGGCGGTGAAGCGCGACGACGTGTCGGGCGAGTGGATCGGCCTGTTGCACTTCAAAGCGCCGAAGACCGAGCTCCTCGTGAAGCTGCTCGATAGCCTCGCCAAAGAGGACCCGAACCTCCTTCGCACCGGCGACCTACCCGACTTGTTGAACCGTCTCGTTCAATCCGGGGAAGAAGTCACGGTCGTCCATAGTTACGGTCATTGGTACGACCTGGACGAACAGAAAGACCTCGTGCTCGCGTCCGAGCAAGTGTCGAGCTGAGTGCCATGCAGATCGAAGCTTTTGGCGACATTCTAAAATCGCGGGGCATCCGGCGTGGCGCCGGCGTTCCGTGCTCGTATTTCACCCCGCTCGTCAACTACATGACGGTCGATCCCGAGCTCGACTACTTGTCGTCGACGAGCGAAGGGGAAGCCGTCGCGATCGCGGCGGGCATGGTCACCGCGGGCAAGCCCGCGTTCGTGCTCATGCAAAACTCGGGGCTCGGCAACGCGGTCAATCCGATCACGTCGATGCTCTACATCTACCGCATGCCGGTGGTGTTGCTGGTGTCGCATCGCGGCCAACCCGGCGGCCAGGCGGACGAACCGCAACACGAGCTGATGGGGCAGATCACGGAACAGCTCGCGCAGCTTTGCGGCTTGCGCACGCACGTGTTCGATCCGGAGCAGTTCCCGAGCTCGCTCGATGCCGCGCTGCGCGATGAGGTGCCAACCGCCTACATCGTGCGGAAAGGCACGCTCGAAGGCGGGCCCAAGGCGCCGCCGCTGTCGATCGCGATCACGACGGGCGAACGCCGTCCCGGCAACAGCGGCACCTTCACGCCGAGCCTCACGCGCGAGCAAGCGTTGACGGCGATCCTGCCGATCTTGAATCGCGGGATCGACAGCGCGGAAGGCCTCGCGGTGATCGGCACGACCGGGAAGTTGTCGCGCGAGCTCTACGAGCTCGATGATCGCGAAGGTGACAAGCGCAATCGCTTCTACATGGTCGGTTCGATGGGCTGTGCTGCGGGCTTCGGCTTGGGCATCGCGAACGCGCAGCCGAAGCGTCGCGTCGTAGTGTTGGATGGCGACGGTGCGTTGCTGATGAAGTTCGGTTCGCTCGCGACGATCGGGTACTGCGGCCCGACGAACTATCACCACGTGACGTTCGACAACGGCGCGCACGAGTCGACCGGCGGGCAACCGACGCCCTCGCCTGCAGTGGACTTTGCAGCCGCTGCAATCGCGTGCGGCTACAAACACGCGGAAACTGTGTCCGATGCGGATGGACTGAAAGCAACGCTCGAACGCCAGCTCGCAACCGACGGTCCGACGCTGCTTCGCGTGGTGATCAAGACCGGCGCGCGCGGTGAGCTCGGGCGCCCCACGCTCACCCCCCGCGGCTGCTACGAACGTTTCCGTGCATATCTGACCGGCTCGGGGTCCTGATGGCTGCTCCTTACCAAGCCGTAATCTTGGCCGCCGGTCGCGGTTCTCGGCTCACCGAACATACACGTGAGATGCCGAAGGCGCTTTTGCCGATCGGGCCGCGGTCGCTCACCGATGCCACACCGACGAGCTTCTTGCGGCGGCAGGTCGAAATCCTGCGTGAGCTCGGCGTGCGCGACATCGTCGTCGTCGTGGGTTGTTTGAAACAACTCATTCTCGATGAAGCGAAGCGCTGGGATGTACCGCTGCGTTTCGTCGTCAACCCGACAGACGACATGGCGACTTCCGGCAGTTTACATTCGTTTCAATTTGCGGCGCGCTCCGAACACGGCGTGCTCGACATGACGAAACAAACACTGTTGATGGACGGCGACATCGTCTACCACCGCGGTGCTTTGCAGCTCTTACTCGACGCATCCGAACACAGCAGTATGTTGGTTAGTTCGGCGTTCGACGGAGACGACGAAGAAGTGCTGGTCTGGGGCAGCGTGGAGCGGCCCCGTTTTCTCGGCAAAGCCATGACTCCGAGCCTCGTGTCGAACGAAGGTTGCCTCGGTGAAGCGTTCGGCATCGTGAAGTTCGCCCCGGCCGACCACACACTCGTGCGCGAGAGCATGGATTGGATGCTCGGCGATCCGAGTGCCGATCCCGACACCGGTCGTTTTCGCGGTTTCGGCCCAGCGCGCCGCGCCACCGAGCACGAAGAGCTGACACAACGCTTCATGCGCTACCGTAAGATGCGTTGTGTCATGGCCGGCCAGGACCTGCCGTTCATGGAGTGCGACGACGCGCGCGAGTACAAAAAAGTGCGCGAATCGTTCTACCCCGCGCTTCTGCAGCTGGAAGCCGCACAAAACGCGGGGTACGGCGGTGCGAATGATGCGGAAGGCAAAGGTTGACCGGCATGTCGCGCATGATCCTGTTGAATCCCGGCCCTGCGAACACGACCGAAACCGTCAAGCGGGCCATGACGAAACCGGACATCTGTCCGCGTGAATCCGAGTTTGGCAACGTGCTCGCCCAGGTTCGCGACGATCTGACACGTGTCGTTGCCGATAACAAAACTTACACGACTGTCATGTTCACGGGCTCGGGCACGGCCGCAGTCGAAGCTGCGATTGCGAGTGCTGTTCCGGCGGACGGCCGACTACTGATCATCGACAACGGCGCATACGGTGCGCGGATGGTCGCGATCGCGAAGGGCTACGGCATCGCGCACGACGTCGAGGCCTTCGGAGTCGGCGGTTTTCCAGACGTCGATCGCATTGCGAAACGCTTGCGGGAACAGCGTTACACCCAGCTGGCGATCGTCCACCACGAGACTTCGACGGGAATGCTGAACCCCCTCGCCGAGGTGGCGACACTGTGCAAACAGCGCGAAGTGGAGCTGATCGTCGATGCGATGTCGAGCTACGCCGGAATCCCGATCGACGTGGAAGCGCTCGGCGTCGACTTTCTCGCATCGAGCTCGAACAAGTGCATTCAAGGCATGGCCGGTCTCGGGTTCGTGATCTGCCGGCGCGATCGCCTCGCACGCATGTCACATGTGCCAGGACGATCGTTTTACTTGAGCATGGCCGGCCAACACCGTTTCCTCGAGCAGAGTGGCCAAATGCAATTCACGCCACCGGTGCAGATCATCTATGCACTCGAGCAAGCGCTCAGCGAATTTTTTGCGGAAGGTGGCGCGTCGGCGCGACACCAGCGTTATGTCCAAAACTGGGAAGCCCTGGATTACGGCGTGCGCAGCTTGGGGTTCCGCCGGCTATTACCCGAGGCTATACTGTCGCGCATCTTGACGGCTTACATCGAACCCGATCATCCGAAGTACAGCTTCGATGCGATGCACGATCGACTGTATGCGAAAGGCTTCACGATCTACCCGGGCAAAGGCGCGCAGCAGGATACGTTCCGTCTCGCCAATATGGGCGCGGTGGATGCGAACGACATGCGGGCCTTCGTGGCGGCGCTAGGTACCACACTGAGCGAGCTGCAAGTCTCGCCGCTCTACCGGAACTAGCGAACACTCTCATGCGATCCGAGCTCAGCATGTCCAAGTCTGCACAGGAGCGGGCGTTCTTTGCCGAGAACGGTTCGAAGTTCGAGCCGCTACTGATCAAGACGTTGTGCGAGCCGCTCTTGCCCTACATCCCGGCGAGCGTGCACCCGAACACGATCACGTTGATCACGCACGGGATGGCCTGGATCACAGCGATTCTTGCGCTCGTCTCGTCGCACTTGCCGCCGTTTCAGCAAGCGATGGCGTTGATCGGAGCCGGCATTGGCATGTTCTTGTCGATGCTCGGGGATTGCATCGATGGGCTTCACGCGCGGCGCACGAATCAGTGCAGCAAGCTCGGTGAGCTGCTCGATCACTGGCTCGATGCGATGGTGGTTCCGCTCGCGACGATCGGCATGAGCGCGGCGTTGCAAATGGCCCCGTGGGCGATGGTCGCGATCAACGTGAGTGTGGCGATGATCTACAGCGCGCAACTCGTGCTGTATCACCACACCGGGCGGTTCATCGCGCCCGAGCCGGCGACGGGTGTGGAAGGTCAGCTCGGCATTTCGCTAGGTTATGTCGCGATGGCCGGTTTCTTTTACTACGTCGACCGCCACCAACCTTGGCTCGATCTCGCGTTTGCCGCGCTCGCGGCCGCGGCTACTTTCGTGCAGCTCAAATGCACGTTCTTCTATTACCCGAAGTTGGGCCGGAACATTGTCGAGCACGTCTGGTTCGTGCTGCCATGTTTGGCTTTGGGCGCAGCCTATCTTCTGGGAATTCTCGAACTACACTTCTTCGTCTTCAGCGTGGTGTTCACTTCGTTCCGCGTGTGTGGCACTTACGTCCTCCGCACAATCGTGCGGGAACGCTACAACGGGTTCGATGGCATCATCTTCGCATTCGTGGCATTGATCTTCGCCGTTCATTACGGGTTGCGGCCGGCGCCGATCGGAAGTCTCAGTATCGAGAACTTGATCGCGGCGACCGCGTGCCTGTATGCCGTCTCGCGCAATTTCTGGGACTTCAGCCGCCACTACCGAACACTCAACCCCACCGCGGCTTAACTTTTGAAATGACCAGTGAGGTCACTCACTTTCGCCTGTGCTCGAGCTGCAGGCGACCACTTCCGTTCGGCGCGCGCTACTACACGTGCAGCGTGTCCACGTGCAATCGAAGCAAAACGGCGTTGACGTTTTGCTCGGTACCGTGCTTCCAAGCGCATGTCCCTACCCTTCGACATCGCGACGCTTGGGCCGAAGAGCAAACCGCCCCGACGCGAGAAGTCTGGGAGGCGCAACAACGCGAAGAGGCTCTGCGCGACACGGCGGCAGAACCAGAGAACCCGGGAGTGGTGCGGCGCGCCGTGACTGCCACGACCCCGAATAACCAATCGGCGCACAAGGAGCCACGCATGTCGAACGAAGTACCCAAAGAGGTGTTGGTCGTCGTATCTAAAGTCAAGGCGTACATCCGAGCCAGCTCGGGGATGAATACGTCGGACGCGGTCACCGAGGCATTGTCCGAACTGGTCCGAGGCGCCTGCGAGCAGGCAGTCGCTCGGGCCAAGGCGGATGGGCGCAAGACCGTGATGGCGCGAGACATTCCGGGTGCACCTGCGAACGCGCCTGAGTGAGAGATAGCTGCTTCGAGGAGGCTGGAAGCGATCGGAGACCCACGCTTCCTGCCTTCTGACGCGACCTTCGCTCTTGTCTGGTGCCAAAATCGCTGCGGCTATGCCATCATCGACGAAGCCCGCTGGAGGGAGGCAGGCGGGGGATGCCATGGAGCTCTTCGACGTCCACGTGCTCAGCTTCGAGGTGAGCGAAGAACGAGCGACGCGCGCACTCATGCGAGTGTTCGGCCTCAACGAGGCTGCGTCGCGAATCTTCGTGCACTCCGTGCCCCGGATTGGCAAGCGCCGCGTACCGAAAGATACGGCGGAGCGCTACATCCGCGCCTTGCACGGAGTGGGTGCGATCGTCGAGTGTCGCCTGTCTACGCCGAGCTCGGCCCAATCGGCTTCGGCCGGGGCGTCGCTTCCGGTGCCGCAGGTCTCGAGTTTTCCGGGCACTGCGGTGCCGCACATCATGCAGGACTCGTTCGGGGTGATGGCGCCTGTCGCCTATTCACCACACATGCCGACGATCCCGAAGGCGCCGCGGATCCCTGCCGACCTACATGCGATCCGCGCCCGGAAGGGGCCGGACAGCCTCGCGCCGCACTGGCGGCCAGCCGACAGTCCCGAAGGTCGAGGGGGAACGAGCCCCCGAGCTCCAGCCATGGAGGACTCGGACCTCAACAGCCCGAGTCCTGAGGGCCTCACAATCGATTCGGGCGGCAAACTAAAAGAGGTTGGCGCGGGTGCTTCGCCGGCAGCTCCCGCGACCGAAGACTCGAGCTCGAGCCCGGCGATTGTGGCGAAAGCCGCGAGTGGAGCAGTATTCGATAGTGATGGTCAGATGAGCTCGCCGCGCCCGAGCCCGGCGCCGATCTCTGATCCCGAGACCCCGTGGTACGCCCAACCGACCCATCAGCTGCTGTTGGCGGCGGTGGTGGTTGGGTCGGTCACAGTGGCGGCGTCGTCGGGTGTCTTCGATACCGACGCGAGTCGGCTGACGCGTGCGTTCGAGCAAGAGGGCATCACGCCGGGCCAATACGATCGCGCGAGTACGTTTTTGGCGTCGCGAACCTCGGTGATCGAGGGGACGTCGAAGCCCGAGATGCAGCGGTTGGTTGCGAACTTGCTCGCAGCGGGCGGCGTCGAAGCGTGGTTGACGGGGATCACGGAGCGGGGCGGCATGCGCACCTCGCACCACTTGTTGATCCAGTTGCCGGACGATGCCGCAAAGCGTCGAGGCGTGTTCGACGCCTACGCGAAGCTGGCCAAGCCGGGACAGCAAGGCGCCCAAGACCACGGGCAACGGTTCTTATCGCTCGTGTTCTGAGCGGATGACCCGCGCGATCGACCCACTACGCCCCGAAAGCTGACCTAACAGAGCCGCCTGGAGCGCGAGACATCGCGCGAACCATGCGACGCCGTTTAGTTCATCAGCTTCGCGCGAAGCTCTTCGACCTTGTCGGCCGTGCCTGCCTCAGCGTCGCCGCCTTCGGCTGCACTGGCGGGATTGTCGGCTTGGGATCTCGCCGCCTCGGCCTTGTCCGTGTACTCGCGCCTCAGCTTTTCGCTCTTCTCGCGCGACGCCGCGCGATCCCACTGCCGGGCTGCCTCGCGCCACGCGAGCTCGTACGCCGCGCCATCCTGCGCATCGCGCGCCTTCTGCTCCGCTGCTTCTGCTTTCGACACGTGAGGATTGCGACCGAAACTCATGCGTTGTGACCTCCAACTCGCCTGTATAGCCGATCACCCGGACACCGGCCGCGTTTGCATTCCTCATCGGCTGCTCTCGGCAGCGATTGCGGCTTCTACGCATAGAAATCCCAAAAAATCGACGCGGCTGATGCGATCAATCAGATCGCGCTCTGCCTCGAAGCCTGCGCTCCAGATCGATGCGCAGCGGCTCGGTCTCCGCTCCGGCGAGGTCTGCTGCAGTCGCACGCGACTGACGCCGCGCCTCGCAGTGCGCGCGAAAGCGATCGCGGTGCGCGTTCCACCAAGCTGCGGCGGAGGTCGCGTTCCAACGACCCGCGCTCGCGCAACCGAGCAGCGCTTCTCGAAGCGCGCGCGCATCGGCGAAGCGAGTAGCCGGATTTTTCTCCAAGCAACGCAACACGATCGCATCGAGATCCGCCGGCAGCTCAGAGCGGCGGCGCGAAGGCGCCTCGGGTGCGACATGCAAGTGCGCCGCACATATCTCCACGATCGTCGTCCCAGTGAACGGCGGTCGTCCGACGAGTAAGAAGTACGCGAGCGCGCCGAGTGAATAGAGATCGCTGCGCGAGTCGACTGCATCCGGCGAAGTGATGCTCTCCGGCGACATGTACAGCGGCGTCCCTGTGAGCGTCGCATCGTGCGTCACCGGAGCAGCGCTGGTCGCATTCAAATCTTTCACGAGACCGAAGTCGAGAATCTTCGTGACGTCGCCTTCCTGGCCACGTTCGCACAACAGCACGTTGCTCGGTTTGATGTCGCGATGCACGAGGCCGAGCGCATGGGCTTCCGAGAGCGCGCGACACACTTGTTCGAGAATCCAAATCGCACGGCCAGGTTCGAGCGGGCCGGAGTACTCGACGAGTCGCTCGAGATCGCCGCCTTCGAGATACTCCATCGCATAGTAGAAAACCCCGTCGGGAGTGCGGCCGTAGTCGAAGATCGCGACCGTGTTCGCGTGCGTGAGTTGCGCGGTCGACGTCACTTCGCGTTCGAAGCGAGCGAGGTCTTCCGCACTGATGCGCGTCGGGAGCAACAACTTCACGGCGGTGTCACGGCGCAGGAGCGCGTGAGTCGCGCGATACACCACGCCCATGCCGCCCTCCCCGAGTTTTTCGCGCAGCACGTATTGCCCGACGCGCGCAATCTCGTGAACCCGGCGACGCAAGCCATAGATCACGTTCGAGGTCAGGGTCGCGAGAAATGCGGTGATCGCAAGGCTGCGATACGCGACGTACCCCTGAAGCAGCCACTCGTTTGGAGTCGCTTCGCGGCCGAGGTCGGTCGCGCGTAACCAAGTCGCGACGGCGCCGACGGGGATCAATGCGAGCAGACACACGAGCAACGTTCGGCGTCCAGAGCTCGGCAGAAGCACGGTGCGTGCGATGAGAACATAAGTGACGCCGAGTTGAAGCGATACCGACGCTTCGGTGGCCGGACGGAGCTGAGTCATGATGCCGGCGACCATCCAGCAGGTCACGGCGGTCGTGAGTGCGTCCGCCAGTCGAAGCTCTGTCAGCGAACGGCGCCCAGTTCGATAACGCAGCGCGAGCGCGCCGTTGAGGACGCCGACGGCGAGCGTGTACAGCGCTACGATGAGAGGCGTGGTCGCGGCGGCGTTAGTGACAACCGCGGCCACGATCGGACTCACGGCGTAAAAAACAGAAACGCCACCCAGGATGCCAAACACGAGTGCAAGTCGTGATTGGAGGAGCCGGCGAGTGCCGTCTGCATCGCTACCGCGGTCCGACGCAGCCGTACGAGCTAACGACCGGCCCGGAGAATTACTCTCGGCGGCGCCAGCACGCTCTCCAGTTCGCGACCCGTCCTGCATCAGGTGGCGCAGAGTATACCGGCTGAGAAATCCGAGTTCCGCAACGCCAGTTGCGATGATCGCGATTCACGCCGGGTGGACGACCAAGGACTCATCCGCCAGAGCCGCCATGCGCCCATAGAATGTCTGCAGATGCATCACGATTGCTTCCGTCTCGAACAAACCGGTCTTGTTGTTCGGATCGTACAACCGCGGAAACTGCACCCGACCAAAACGGCCGCGGAACTCCTCACGCTTCGGGCTAGTTCGCGCGAGATTCTTCGACACGTACGGCAAACCGAGCCGCGCCAACTCCTCACGCGCGATTCGGCAATACGGCGACGCCTCGTAGTTCCACAGCTCGACCGTGAGCTCGGGGCGCTCACCGGGCAGCTCGTACTGCTTGCCGCCACGCAACTCCGACGCGAGCTTCGAGGTCAAACGCGCGAGTGCACCCCGCATGCGCACCGGCACCGGCGAGCCATCACCGTAGCTCGCGTACAAGTGCTCGACGATCTTCGTCGAGTCCCCGAGCTGAACCCCAGCCGAGCGATCGATCAAATACGGAAACTGCGTCTCGCCGAGCTGCGCGAGCTCGCGGTGATGCATCGTCTCGCCAGCCGGGCACGGCTTGATCAACGCATCCAGATCGAGCTCGCTCAAGGCCTCACGCACGATGCGCGACGCCGGGTCCCACTCGAGGTCATACAACACGAGCGAGTCATGCGGCCGCGGTCCGACGCCGTGCACCATCGCGCCCGAACCCAGCCGAACGATCGTGGCCAATGTCGAGGTCACGAAGTTGCGTGCCTCATCCAAGCTCACATCCGAGCGCCAGAGTTCGAGCGGCCGAAGCGATGTTCCAGCGATCTGCATGATGGCCTCCAAATGAGCGGGCTTCTGCCCGCCTAGTTTTCGCGCGTTGCAAGGATAGGACCACGTGACACGTTCCGACTCGTAACCTAGACACTGCAGCGTCATGTCTCGCGAGTAAGTGGACCGGGCAGGATTCGAAGGCTCAGCAAAGCCGCCGCATGAGGCATAGTACATCGGGCTCGCACCGCGCTATGAGTGCCGAATGCTTACGAGCACCGAAACGTCACTGATCGCGCTTCTGCTCATCGTGCTGATGTTTGGCATGGGGGCAACGCTGACGTGGCAACGGTTTCAAGACTTGGCACGCACGCCGCGTGCATTTTTGATCGGCACCGCGTCGCAGTTCGGTTGGATGCCTCTCGTCGCATTCGGGATCGCAAATTTCCTCGATCTCCCGGTACTTGCCGCAGTTGGCTTGGTCGTGATGGGCACTTGCCCAGGTGGCACGACGAGCAACTTGTTCGCGCACCTGGCGCGGGCCGACGTCGCGCTCAGCATCTCGATGACCGCGGCCTCGAAGGTGCTCGGTATCGTGATGATGCCGATTTGCCTGTACGTCTACGCGCGCCCCTTCACCGGCAACGCGTTTCCGATTCCGTACGGCGACATCATCAAGGCGTTGCTCGTGTTGCTCTTGCCGGTCGCGATCGCGATGGGCTTGCGCCGACGGTTCGGAGAACGCTTCGCGAATGTCGCGGAACGCGTCGGCAGTGCCGCGGGCATCGTCGTGTTGATCACACTCGTCGCGCTGAGTGTCACCCGCAACGCGCACGTCTTCAAAACCGTACCGCTGACGACGTATCTAGCCGCAGCATCGCTTGGCATCACGGGCATGTTACTCGGGAGTTTGGTCGCACGTGTCGCCCGGCTACCGGTCGCGCAGAGGCGAACAGTCTCGTTCGAGACCGGCATTCAAAACTCGCCGCTCTGCTTCGCGATCCTACTCATGGCGTTCCCCACCGCCCCGCAACTCGAGCTACTCACGTTGCCGCTTTTGTACGCGCTGTTCGTGTTGATCGAAGCCGCCGTGGTCACGCTCGCGTATCGCTGGTTGGACGCGCGAAACGTGGTCGCTCCAGGCAGTGCCGTGCAGCCTCGAACGCTGACGCGCTAGCCCGGAAACACCCCGGAAGCGTCTCCGA